>Ga0209834_10001169_pt1 | contig 14977 bp, 12 predicted proteins | sample Mar14236cmmetaG_FD_184134 | JGI IMG/M metagenome (GOLD analysis project Ga0209834, IMG submission 184134) | Marine hydrothermal vent microbial communities from Guaymas Basin, Gulf of California to study Microbial Dark Matter (Phase II) - Marker... ...
TCTCCCCTGGAGACTATAGGTGAGAAAGGTATCTTACATGGTTCAATGAATTCAATCTCCGATGATATATTGAATCCAATACCACAACTGCTATAGTGCCAGTCGTATTTTGAATTACACAAACCAGCAACTACCGGATTTTCCTCAATATATCTTTTAAAGAATTTCTGAATCTCTTTAAGGGAAGAAATTGTAAGTTCCTCATTTTTAGAGCTGAGGGCTTCAAGATATTTTTGAAATAAAGTTTGCACCTCTTTGTTCTCTCTCAGTTTGTTAAAATAATCCTGTTCCAGTTTATACCACGGATATTTTTCTAAGAATTCATTGATAAATCTTTCTTTTTCCTCTGATGAGGTTATGTTTTTTTCCTGAATTGACTTTGCTAAAATGGTGTATTTTTGAGCTACACTTTTCCCCCATTCCTCCACTTTGGTGGAGAAAAATTTTGAAAAATCAAAGTACATAAGCTCTGAGAAAAGTCTTTGTCTATCCCCAATTTCTAAGTCTACTCCTCTTTGCATAAGGAAATTTTTTAAAGGATAAAGAAGGTCTCCTTGCTTTGCATAGGGAAGTTCCAGATGATCAAGATTTTGAGCATAAAGATTTACGTTTTTGACTTTGAAGTTTCCGGAAGCAGAAAGAATTCTGACAATACTTGAGTCATCTGGATCAGAGGTTATACTATCCTTTGTCCACAGAGGCAGATTGAAAGAAAAATCCCTTACTTTCTCCTTCTTTAAAATTTCCTCAACACATCCGAAGGGAAAAGGTTGAATTATAAAAGTTAAAGATTCTGAGGAATTGTTCTCAACAACTCTTACGTTATAAGGAGGAGAAGAAGGTCCGATAAGAGGTCCTTCCTTTTTCCAAACCTCTCTTATTATGGCACTTTCTCCTGGTTCAATTTTTTGTCTTGAAGTGAGAATGTAGTCTATAATACCTGCACCACCTAAGATTATTACTATTCCTAAAATCCCTCCTAAAATTCCTGCAAAAAAACTTTTTGCTCCCATTTTTTACATTAAATTTTGTCTTTTTCTCAACTCGTTTTGCCACTCAAGTGCACTTACTTTTTTAAGAGAAGGCTTAACGCTTATTATTCTTATTCCTGTTAGGTTTTCAATTTGAGAATTTTGCCGAATCCAATCCACTATTCCCTCTGTTAGATAACTTTCCTCTTTTTTTTCGTCAGAATTTTTTATCTCCTCTGTTATTTTTTCGTTAACAAGGTCCTCTACCACAAGATAGTGGATGGTTCTGTAGAGATTTTCGTAAGCTTGAATATCTGCTATTTTTGGGTTTTTCATTATTTTTTTAACCTTTAAAGGTCTGAATATAAGCTTTTCATTTTCCACCCGATTGAGCTTTTCTATGTTCTTTATTTCATGTTCCACAAATTTTTGCCATTGAGGATTATCTCTCATTCTTGGATGTTCCTTTAACCATCTTAACCCGGCAAGGTATCTTTCGTACATAGAACCTACCCTGTAGGTGTCAAGCAGTGAGGGATATAGAAATCTTCTTATCCACTCCTTTACTTTTCCCTGAGCAAGACATTTTTTAAAATGAGAGTCAATCTCTGCAGGATTTTCTCTATAGAGGTTTTCTTTATAGTCCTGTTTTTTCTTTTCTATGTATTGCAGGGTGTAGGGTTCAAGGTCCCGGGAAAGTCTTTCCTTCCCCTTTCCATCATAGTCATACATTGCCCAGAGCTCAGGATTGTGAATCTTATAGGTGAATTGAAGGTTTAATCCTGTATACCCTTTTCCCCACTCCTCACGGAACAGGTGAAAAAATCTATCCAGGATTCCTGAGGGTTCCACCTCCTGCAGGATAATAAAAACCTTTCCAGAGTAAGTTTTTTTGAGGTTTATGTTATGCACAAAACAAAAGGGCTTGGGTACCTCCCAGAATAGCTTGAGATTTTGCAGACCCAAAGTTGTGGGGAAGGAAAAATAATCTTTAACTTTTACCTCCTCTCCCAGAAAACCCTGGTAAGAGAAGCGATAATTGTGTATAATTGCAACCTCATCGGGAAATATAAGGTGAAATCCTGTTAGTGCAGCAAAGAGGGCAAGAACCCCCAGGGAGATTAAAAATCCCACTGCTGGCTTTGCTGCAATCTGTAGCAGGATGTGCGGTGTATTTTTTTCTCCAAGCTCAAACGTAGATTTCAAGTTTTTCTGCATTTTTTTAATTATTCTTGAGGAGGAAAAATTGCCACATTTTCTCTTGCGTAAAAAGTAACACACCTTCCCAAAGGTTACGAAAAGATTGTGGTAGAGGTCTTTTAATATAGTTCCTCTTTCGTAGGGAAGAGGAGTCTGTCCGAGATGGAGTCTTGAGGAGAGAAAAACCATTTTCTGAAAGAAAGATGATATATCCTGGGTAAATTTTATCCTCTGACTTTTGATGGAGGCGTGACTCAGTGATAGATAGTTTGTCACTATTTTTTCTCTTGTGGTATTAAACTCAGCAGAAGAAAAGAAATTCTCAAGAGAAAAAAGTTTTTGCTCGTCTTTTAAAGATCCACTTTTATTGTTTGAAGGAGAGATTATTTTCAGGGGAGCAAATATAAATTTATTCTCCAGGTGATAAAGAATATCCTTTGTCATTGCTATAATGTTTTTTCTCTCGCTCCAGGGAAAATGAGGATCAAAGGATACAAGGTCAAGTAAACTTTGAAGAGTTTCCTTAATTTTATCCCATTCCTTCCTGGATAAGATGTCCTCTAAAGAATTTATCTTCTCTATTACAGGATGTTTTTTCCCTACCTTTGTTTTTAGATTTTCCCTGAGCTTTCTTATATCAAACAAAAATCTGGAGGAGCTTTCTTTTCCAAAGCTTTCGTAAACTTTAAAAGGTTTTAGTGCTTTGTAAAGTTTTGGGAGAGAATTTTTACCGGTTAAGGCGTAATAAAAGGAGGCAATTGTTGGTGAGAGAATCATCACCGCTATAGCATAGGGGCTTAAAAAGTCCCCTACTGCTCTAAAGCATTTATCAATTGCAGAATAAAGCCAGGGAAGTCTCCATAAAATGGTCCAGATAAGATAAGATGAGGCAAAAGATAAGCCAATACGTATCCAGGATTTAAGTATCCGCAGATATTTTTCTTTTTTGAAGTCCTTTATAACTTTTTTTTCATAAAGAACAACTTCTTTTTCAATTTCCTCCGGAGTTATACTTTCCCTGAATGGTACAAATACTTTTCTCTCTATACGAGGCAAATTATACTCCGGGCTTTTGAAAAAAGGATAAAGCTTATAAAGTATTTTTTGAAACTTGTAATCATCTCCTGCGATAATAAATTCCCCCCTTTTCAAAGGGTGAGGAACCTTTATGTATTCTAAGATGTAGACCAGGTCATTCATAGTATTCTCCCAGAACCTCGCATCTCAGAGTTCCATCAATAAAGGCTGCTCCCTGAATTATCCTTTCACTTTCTGATTGGGAAAATGTTTCTATGGTTTGCCCTACACAACCACTCATTTTTTCATAATAATCAGGTGCAAGAACTATACCTGCTTTAACATAAAGAGGTCCTGTCATGAGAAGGCTTTCGGCTATTGTTATCTCACTTTTTGGACCTGGAATAGGAAACTCTCTTTCCACTCTGAAGAATTTATCCTCAAAGGTTCTTATTCCAAGTTTTTTTATGTAGTTTCTTATAGATTTTGCTTTCTCAAAAGCAGGATGACATTCAAGGTATTCCTCTGTATATTTTAGCTCTGCCAGGGGATTGAATTTTCTTAAAGCTTTCTCCAGTTTCTCGCCTCTTGTTAAAGCATAGCGAAGAGAGAAAATTACATCTCTTACCTTCTCCGGGAAGTAATGGTGAATGAGGATCATTACTCCTGCATTGCCATAAAAAAGGTGGGAGCCAAACATTACTGTTTCATGCAGAGAATTGTAAAGTGTGGGAGGTCCAAATCTTTCCAGGAAGTGTTTTTCAATAGCTCTTACTCTTGCACTTTTTGCCTCCTCCAGGTTTCTTCCAAAAACAGCATTTGTATCGCTCCAGCCAAAAAGATTTCTTATATGTTGCATATTTACGACCACAGGATTTCTTGTTTCATCACCTCTCATATTAACATAGGCTCTTGTCTTTTTCTGCCAGCCGAGTGGATCGGCAGCAGGGAGAATAGAAATGTGGGAGTTTTCAAGAATTTTTTCCCTTAAGGGACCTTCCTTACAAAGGGAAAGGGCGATAATAATGCAGGTTAAAGAGTGAATTCTTTCCCCTCCATGGCATGTCCCCTCTATTACAATTTTGTTGGAAGAGGAGGGGTTTCCAAGCTCAAAGGTGTAGATTTTATAACCAAGAGGTTCTGTTTTGAAGTCCTCTTTTGGATTAAAAAAGTCCTTCACAGGAACAATTTGTATGGGGAGGTTGTTTTCTTCTATTATTTGAGCCACTCTTTCAATAAACTCAGGGTAAGGTATCTCTCTCAAATTATTAATTTCAGGCTGATTTATAAGGCTATAGTCTATAACTCCACTATCATACATTGAAAGGTCAATTTTGGAGCTTTTTATTATCCTGTCTATTTTTTTGTCCAGTCTTTTTACAAGCCACTTTCTTAGTTTATTCACTTTTTCTCTCCGGCCAAAGGGTAAATGGCACAGGTGGTTTTTTATATATGTCCCATTCAGTATCTTCTGTTGCCTGGGTTGCTACCCAGTAAAAGTCTTTTAAAAATCCAAGCCCAAGTCTTCCACAAAGCTTTGAGGCTATATTGAATCCTTCTTTTCCTTTATTTTTCCTTACTATGTTATTTAAAACCTTGAGAGCGAGATTTTCCTTCTGGACAAGGGTTATGTTGGAAAAAGCGTATTCTGCACCTTCCTCTATTTCCTCATACCAGGAAATTATTTTTTCCTTTGTTTTATTTAAAAAATAAGGGTCAACGATAAGCATCTGCCAGACCATAGGCTGGTATCCCTTGACCACTCTCATTATAAAAACGAGGGGGAAGAGTTTATGAATTATTCCGTAAAATCCACCGAACCTGTATCTTCCGTAATAGAGGAAAAGGTCCTGGTATAGAAGGTATTGATTGGTGATATTCTCCTCCTGGAAGAATGTGTCCCTGAAAGCACATAAGAGGTTTTTTTCAAATTCAGGAGAAATTTTTTTCCTGGGAGCAATTTTTAAACTTCCATCCTCCTCTACCACGTCTAAGTAGGGAGAGTTTTCTGCAACCTCCCAGAGATAGTTTTCTATTTTTTCCACGTTAAGAATAATTTCAAGGCTCTCTCTTCTTCTTGATATTTTCTGATTTCTTACCAGCCTGTCAGTGAAAAAAATAGGGTCTGTATGGGTTACAAGTGTATATCCGTCTTTTTGCCACACTTTATAAAGGTCTATTTTAGCCATTTTCCTCCTCCAGGTAGGGAGAAAGGTCAAAATCAAGGTCTCTCACAGGAACAAGTATTCTTGGCGTGGGGATTTTTGGTATTAATACCATATCTCCCAGGAAAAAGCGAACTATCTTCTGGGGCAGGGTGTGGGCTATCATCTTTACAAGGAAACTGTCTTCAATCTCGGATAAGATTATCTGTCTGTAAGCATTTTCTATTTTTTCAAATGCAGGATTTTTTAACTTTTTAGCCTTGCAGTAGTCTCTTAATCTCTGACATATCTCAAGGTATCTTCCTTTTAGTGTTTTAAAATAACGGTAAACCTCATCTATAGCTTGTTGCTTTCTCTCTTCTTTTCCAGGAGTTACCTCTCTTATATGATAATTTGCAAGCTTTTTCCCTGCTTTAAGCCTTTTCCACCAGTTATCTATTCCTACAAAAGCGTGGAAAGGTTGTCTGAACCATATAAACCACCATCCATAGGCTGTAACAAGGGCTATTATGTAGGCAATTAAGGTTCCGGTGAACATCTTGCGGTATGCCTTTCCTACAAGTTCTGCTTTTTCCAGATTATAGACGTAGGTGTCAATTATTTTTTCAATTTCTATTCCAATTTTCTCCATTTCTCCTGGAGAAAGACCGTATTTTACTCTGGGAGAGTAAAGGTTTATTTTTAAATTGTAAAAATGATTTCCCGGAATTTTTTCTCCTAACCTGTAAGGGTTAAGTTCCACCCAGACCATCCAGGATCCGCAGTCATGCCAGCTGGAAGAAGATGCCGGAATGACAAAACCATCCACTTCCACGTCAACTATTTTTTGACTCCATACAGCCATTTTTTCTATCTTTCAGAGGTCAAATATTTTTCCTGGGTTGAGTATATTATTGGGGTCAAAGGCTTTTTTTACCTTTCGTAAAAGTTCAATTTCTGCCCTGGTTAAAGCAAGATGCAGAAATTTTTTCTTTGTAAGACCTATGCCATGTTCACCGGAGATTTTTCCTCCCAGAGATATTGCTATTTTGAAAAGTTCATATAGGGCTTTTTCAACGTTTTCTTCCCAGTTTTTTTCTTCTTTAGAAGGTTTTATAAAATTATAGTGAACATTTCCATCTCCTAAGTGTCCGTAGACACCGGTTTTTAAGCTGTAGCTTTCATAAACCCTTTTACTTTTTTCCATAAATTCTACTATTTTACCCCGAGGAACAACTATATCCTCCTCAACCATACTTGCACCGGAGTTAAGGAGAGCTTCTCTCACAGATTGTCTGAACTTCCACAGATCTTCCTGTTGTTTGCGGTCCTGTGCCACCAGCACATCCTGGACATTTTCTTCTGTGAAGATTTTTTCTAAATTTTCCATCCTTTCATTTACCTCCCCCTCCTCTCCATCTATTCCTATCATGAGGTAATGATGTGCAGAGGGGAGAAAAGGAGGATTTTGAACATACTCTTTTGTTATTTTTACTGCAAATTCCTCAATGTATTCAATACTTGTTAGAATTATCTTTTCCTGCCATATTTTTTTAAGGATACTTTGAAGAAGAGAAAGGTCGTCAAGACCTACAACAAGGTCTATTTTTACCTCAGGTAAAGGGATAACTTTTAGCACCACCTCGGTTATAGCCGCAAGAGTTCCCTCTGAGCCCACTACAAGTTGGATTAACTTATAGTCTGTAACATTTTTTACAAGCTTACCACCTGCTTTAATTACATCCTGTGTGGGAGTTACTATTTCAAGCCCACTCACATATTCCTTTGTTCCTCCGTATTTTACTGCATTTGCTCCTGAGGAAGATTGAGCAACATTTCCCCCTATGGTGCAGCTATCCATACTGGCAGGATTTACAGGGTAGAAAAGTCCTTCTCTGGCAAGTTCTCTCTGAAGATTACCATTGATAACCCCGGGCTCAACAACTGCCATGTAGTTTTCTCTGTCTATATCTTTTATTTTATTCATTCTTTCAAAAGATAGGACAATTCCTCCTTTTACAGGAATTGCTCCTCCGGTAAGTCCTGTTCCTCCTCCTCGCGGAGTTAAAGGTATTTTCTCTTTGTTACAAAGTTTAAAAAGCTCCACAATTTGTTTTGAATTTTCCACCTTAACCACAATCTCTGGGAAAAAGCTTAACCCGGGTGTTTCGTCACGAGAATAAGGCTCAAGATCTTCTTTTTCAGTTAGCACATATTTTTTACCCACTATTTCTTCTATTTTACTTATTATTCCTGGTGTTACTCTCCGATAGCTCATCTTAAGACTCCTTTTTTTCTCTTCTTTCAAAAGGCTCAATATGCACTACCACCTCTCTTATTTGTGCCTTTTTTACATTCTCTATTATTCTCTTTTCAACTTCATCGCTTATAGAATGTCCTCTCTTAACACTTATCTCTCCATCAACTTCCACATGAATCTCTGCTATCACTGAATTTCCTATATGCCTTGCACGTATGTTATGGACTCCTGCCACTCCCGGGGTGAGAGAGGCTATCTCTTTTATCTGTTGAATAAGCTCCCTGCTGACAGATGAGTCTACAAGTTCCTCAAATGTTTCAAAGGATATTTTTACCCCTGCCTTTACTATAAAAAAAGCTATAATAACTGCTGCGACAGGGTCAAGAATTTTAAATCCAATTATACTTCCCCCAATTCCTATAAAAGCTGCAAGGGAGGATAGAGCATCTGACCTGTGATGCCAGGCATTGGCAAGAAGGGATTTACTTTTTATTTTCTTTCCTACAAAAAAAGTGTAGCGGTAAAGGCTTTCCTTTGTTATAATTGAGATTAAAGCAATAACCAGGACAAAAATTTTTGGTGCAAAAAGGGGAGGATGAAAAATAGAATTCACTCCATCATACCCTATCTTTACTCCGGTTATTATCAAAAATATTCCCATCATTGAGCTTATGAGCGTTTCTATTTTTTCATGTCCATAAGGGTGTTTTTCATCGCTTGGTTTACTACTGTATTTTAATCCCACAATACAGGCAAAGTCTGTGATAAGGTCGGAGGCAGAATGCAGAGCATCAGCAATTATGGCTGCACTATGCCCGAAAATACCTGCCAGAAGCTTTAAAAAAATAAGGCATACATTTACAAAGATACTTAAAATAGTTACCTTTCTTCCTCTGGTGTATTTTTCTCTTATTTTTTTGTCTTCTTTCATTTTTTATAAATTTCTTCTCTTGCACTTTAATAAAATTATGCTAATTTTATTAAAGTGTGTAAATTTAGCAAATACTAAAAGGAGAGTTATATGGCTCGCAAATGCTATATATGTGGCAAAGGTCCTTCCGTTGGGCACAGAGTAAGCAGATCCGGACACAGAGCTAAAAGAAGGTGGTTGCCAAATCTTCAGAAGAAGAGAATCAAAATTAAGGATAGCATTCTTAAAACATACATCTGCACCTCTTGCTTGAAATCGGGGAAAGTTGAACTTGTTTGATTTTTAAAGCTTAACTTTTATTTTTTTGGTATTTGCTGAATCCGCTGGAAAAATTTCCCCTCACTCTTAATAGCAGGTGCAATTACTATTTCCACCTTATGCATCTGCTTTATATTATGAACTCCACAGTAGCTCATGCTTGTCTTAATTGCCCAGGTTAAATTTTGGGAGCCATCGTCCAGACGGGCAGGGCCATACAGGATTTCCTTTAAGGTTCCTGTTGTTCCAACCCATACTCTTGCCCCTCGTGGAAGGTTCTCGTCTGATGTTGCCATTCCCCAGTGATATCCTTTGCCCGGTGCCTCTTTTGCTCGAGCAAAAGCTGAACCAATCATCACTGCATCTGCTCCTGCAGCTAAGGCTTTACAGATGTCTCCTCCTGTTCTCATTCCTCCATCGGTGATTATGGAAACATAACGCCCCGTCTTTTTAAAATAATCATCTCTTGCAGCTGCCGCATCTATTGTAGCTGTTACCTGAGGCACACCCACACCTAAGACTTCTCTTGTGGTGCAGGCTGCACCAGGTCCAACTCCAACTAAAACTGCGTCCACTCCTGTCTCCATTAATTGATAGGCAGCTTTGTAAGTAACACAGTTTCCTGCAATGATAGGAATTGACATTAATTTACGGAAGCTTTTAAAGTCAAGAGCCTCCCTTTTTGAAGAGATGTATCTTGCTGTTGCAACTGTGGCCTGCACTACAAAAATATCAGCTCCTGCCTCCTGTGCTACTGGCCCAAATTCTTTTGCCTGCTGAGGAATGCAGGAGACAGCTGCTACAACACCTGCTTTTTTTATTTGGGAGATTCTTTTTTCAATTAGCTCTTCTTTTATGGGTTCTTTGTATATTTTTTGAATTATCTTTACAGCCTCTTCAGGGGAGGAGTGAATTATTTCTTCAATAACTTTTTGTGGATTCTCGTATCGGGTTTGAATCCCTCCTAAGTTAAGAACTGCAAGACCTCCAAGTTTTCCCATCTCTATAGCAAAACCAACATCCACAACTCCATCCATTGCTGCAGCCAGGATGGGTATTTTAAAGGAGATATCTCCTATTTGCCAGCTTATGTCAACATCCTCAGGGTCAATTGTTTCATTTCCAGGAACAAGTGCTACTTCATCAAACCCATAAGCTCTTCTTGCTTTTCTTCCTATTCCTATATCTATGTAGGAGTTTTCCATTTTTTCCTCCATTAACTTTTACTTTTTTGCTTTAAAGAAGCTATTATAAACTCGTCAATTTCTCCATTGAGAACAGATTCCACATCAGATACTTCAATCCCTGTTCTGTGGTCTTTTACCATCTTGTAAGGATGAAGGACGTAGGACCTTACCTGTGAGCCCCATTCAATTCTTGCTTTCTCTTCATATCTTTTCTTTTGCTCCTTTCTTTTTTCCATCTCTTTTAAATTATGCAGGCGTGATTTTAAAATCCTGAAAGCCATTGCTTTATTCTTATGCTGGGATCTTTGATCCTGACACTGAACGACAATTCCTGTTGGGAGGTGGGTTATTCTGACTGCAGAGTCTGTAACATTTACATGTTGACCTCCGGGTCCTCCTGCACGAAAGGTTTCTATTTTTAAATCCTCTTCTTTTATCTGAATTTCCTCTTCCTTCACCTCGGGTATCACATCAACTGCTGCAAAAGAGGTGTGTCTTCGATGAGATGCATCAAAAGGCGAAATCCTGATAAGCCTGTGTATTCCCACCTCCTCCTTAAGGTACCCATAGGCAAATTTCCCCTCTATTAATAAGGTTGCGCTTTTTATCCCTGCCTCTTCTCCTGCCACCAGGTCAACGACTCTTATTTTATACCCTTTCTCACTTGCCCAATTTTTATACATGCGAAGCAGCATCTGAGCCCAGTCACAGGAGTCTTTTCCTCCTGCACCTGGATGAATTGATAAAATTGCATTTGCCTCATCCTCAGGATTTTTTAGCAGAGAGCGAATATAAAAAGTATTGAGGTTTTTTTCAAGGGAAGAGAGTTTCTTTTTAAACTCCTTTTCTATTTCAGGGTCTTTTTCTTCCTCCAGAAGTTCTTTTAAGGCAAGAACCTCTTCATACAGGGAAAGAGTTTTTTCCCATTCCTCTTTTTTTTCTTTTAAAGAATTTAAATTTTGTAGTATCTTTAAGCTTTCCTCTTTTTGCCAGAAATCCGGATCCGACGTTTTCCTTTCAAGCTGTGCAATTTGTCTTTCTATTTTTTCTATTTCAAAGACACCCTCTTATTTCTTTTATTTTATCTTTTAGTTCGTCCACTCTCTGAAAAAGGTCCGCTTTGTTTTTTTCAACCATTGTTTTTACCCTCCAGAATTGGAGAATATTATTAGCAAACAAAAAGTGCTTTGTCAATTACCAGGCTTCCACGGTTCCTACCTGAGATTATACTGAATAAGAGGAGAAAGCTCTTCTGAGTGATGGAAGAAAGCAAAGAAGAGGCTGTTGACAGTAATTTTAATTTTGTTATAAATTTTTATTAATATGTTGTGTAATCTAATGTGTATGGAGGAGATAAGATGAAAAGAGGTGTTGAAAAAGTTATAATTGCTTTTCTGTGTTTTGTCATCTTTACTGCCGGCTTTTCCTTTTCAAACTCCTTTAAGGTGAAAGCAGATGAGGTTAAGAGGGGATTTGTTTTATTTTTTAAATACCCGCATGTAGCAGTTACTAAAAAGGAGAAAATAGAACTTGATTTTACAGTGGTAAATACAGGAAAGAAGGAGGAAGAGGTTCTTCTTTCTGTTATTCCGGATAAAAAAGCAAAGGATTGGAATGTGGGATTTGAAACAAGATGGGATAAAATGCAGGTTCAAAGTGTTGGTCTTCTTACCGAAGAACCTGACAATTCTGTGGATTTAAAATTTTATGCTATTCCTCCTGAGAATGTGAAGGAAGGTGAATACAGTTTTGTGGTAAAGGGGATGAGCAAAGATAAGAAAATTCAACGCTCCACTTCTGTTGTGATAAGGCTTGTGACAAAAAAAGGTGTAAAGGAAGAAGTTTCCAGGGAAGTGGAGCTTACAAGCGATTATCCCAGTATGGAAAATCCTGCAGGGGAAAAATTTCAGTTTGCAATAAAGGTGAAAAATAATACTGACAAAGCTATTGTTTTTGACTTGGGTGCAGATTTTCCTTACGGATGGAGAGCTTACTGTACTCCGAGATGGGAGGAGGAAAAGAAAATATCTTCCATAAAAGTCGATTCAAATGGGACAGAAAACCTTCTTTTGACCTTAATTCCTCCTTTAACTGCTAAGAAGGGTGATTATCCTGTGAAGTTTTTTGTAAAATGGGGGGAAAAGGTAGCAAGCATTGATTTAAAAGCAATAATTACAGGAACTTATAAGTTGAAGTTCAGAACATCAACAGGACGTTTTAATCTTGATGCGGTTGCCGGAAAAAAAGAAGTTGTGGAAGCATACGTCTGGAATGAGGGTTCTGCTCCAATTGAGGATGTTAGCTTTTTCTCCATAGATACTCCCAGAGACTGGAAAGTTACTTTTGAACCGGATAAGATTTCCTCTGTTTCTCCCTACCAGGAGGTAAAAAAGCCTGAAAAGGTTAAAATCAGTATTCTTGCTCCTGCAAGAACCATACCCGGTGATTATATGTTTACTGTTAAAGCTGCTGGAAAGCAGGATCAGGCTCAGATGGATTTAAGAGTCACTGTGAAAAGAGCTACCCTGTGGGGATGGGTGGGACTTGGAATTGTGGTTGCTATCATACTTTGTCTTGTGGGAGTTTTTGTAAAGTTAGGGAGAAGGTAATATGGAATGGGTAGTTGAGACAAAGGACCTTAAAAAAAGTTATAACGGGGTAAAAGCTGTTGACGGAATAAACCTTAAGATAAGAGAGGGGGAGATTTTTGGCTTTCTCGGACCAAATGGTGCAGGGAAAACTACGACCATTTTAATGCTTTTAGGTCTTACAGAACCTACTTCAGGTGAGGTGAGGGTTTTTGGTTATAATGCTACAAGAAATCCTCTTCAGGTAAAAAGAATCACAGGTTATCTTCCTGAGAATGTGGGTTTTTACGAGGATTTAACTGCAAGGGAAAATCTTCTCTATATAACAAAGTTAAATAAGATTCCCACTTCACAGGCTTTAGAAAAGATAGGGGAGGTTCTATCAACTGTTGGTCTTTCTGAGGTTGCCGATAAAGAAGTAGGAACGTTTTCAAGAGGAATGCTCCAAAGGCTTGGTATAGCAGCAACTCTTGTTAAGGACCCAAAGCTTGTTATACTTGATGAGCCCACTCTTGGAATAGACCCTGAGGGAGTGGAGCAGATTCTCAGCTTGATAAGAAAAATGAAGGAGGAAAAGAAAATAACAATTCTCCTTTCCTCTCATTTTCTTCATCAGGTTCAGAGGATATGTGATAGAGTGGGCATAGTTTCCAAAGGAAAGATAGTGGTTGAGGGGACAATTGGTGAGGTGGGCGAGAGGGTCATTGGAGGTGGTAAAACCCAGATTCAGGTTGAAGTTTCAGAGCTTACTCCATCTCTTCTGGAGTCTATAAGGAAGATTAAAGGTGTGGAAGGTGTTGAAAGCTCTGGCAACTTTTTAAATATAAAATGTGAAAAAGATTTGAGAAGGGAGATATCAAAGGTGATTGTGGAAAGTGGCTCTTTTCCTTTGCTCTTGAAGACGCAGGATTACACTCTTGAGGAGATTTATGTAAGGTATTTTAGGGAGGGGGAGTAAAATGTCCGGGGTAGGGACTATTTTTTGGAAGGAAATGGCTGATTATTTTGGAAGTAAAAGGTTTTTAGTGCTTTTTATAATTATATGTCTTACAGGAATATCTGTTGCTTATCTTGCAGGAAGAAACCTTGAGGGTTTTACCCATATACCCTCACAGTATCTTTTGCTGGGCTTCTTTATAACATCTGCTGGTTCTTTGCCCTCTTTCACCTTCTTTGTGAGTTTTTTTGGACCTCTTATAGGGATTATCCTGGGTTTTGATGCTATAAGTGGTGAGCGCTCTCGTGGAACTATAAGTATGGTTTTATCTCAGCCTGTTTTCAGAGATTCTTTAATTAACGGGAAATTTTTAGCCGGGATTTTAACAATAGCCATTATGTTTGTGAGTATTTTTTTGATTATTCTTGGACTTGGAATATGGGCAATGGGTTTTGTTCCCAATCTGGAGGAGCTATCCAGGATAGGTATTTACTGTCTTGCAAGCGTTGTTTATGTTGGGTTCTGGTTAAGTCTTGGAATTCTTTTTTCCATTCTTTTTAGAAGGACCTCTTCCTCTGCATTGACTTCCATAATGATGTGGATATTTTTTACCTTCTTTATATACATGATTGCCAATGTGATTGCTGACCAGATTGTTCCAGTTCCTGCAGTTACAACTCCTGAGGTTCTTGCTAAGAATGAGGCAATAAGAAGAGCGATTGTTCGTGTTTCTCCTGCTGCCTTATTTGAGGAAATAGCGACCGCAGCGCTTAATCCCTCTGTGAGAGCCTTTGGTTTTGTAAATCCTGAAGAGCTTGCAGGTCTTATTCCTACTCCTCTCTCTCTGGGGCAGAGTTTGATGGTTGTTTGGCCTGAATTTGTGGGTCTTGCTATTTTAATGCTTATATGTTTTGCTATATCTTATATTGTTTTCATGAAACAGGAGATAAGGTCTCTGTAACAAGGGATTAGATCTTAAACATTTGACATTCAGGGTAATCGTTTACTGCAACCATTGAAAACTGAGAATAAAAAAGATAAGAGAAAGAAATGTCAAATGTTGAGACCTGACCCCCGACTGTTGGTTAAGTCTTGGACCTAAGATAATTATTGCTGGAAGAGCAATCCATCCTCCAGTGGAGTGAACCACTACACTACCTGCATAGTCATGAAAGGGAAAACCAAAAATTTTTCCCAAACCTCTCCCACTTTCTCCCAGTATTCCTATCCTTCCCCAGATAAGACCTTCAACTAAAGGATAGACAATCCCTACAAAAATACAACCTGCTATTATCTGAGTTTCAAATTTAGCTCGTTCAGCAATACCTCCTGAGATGATGGCAGGAATACAGGCTGCAAAGGTACTCATGAAGAAAAAGTGTGCCAGATCAAACCCGTTTGAGCCTGTAATATTAGTTGCCGGTCTTAAGAAATTGATTCCATAGGCAATGGAAAAGCCTAATAAAAAAATAAATTAAAATGGA
>Ga0209834_10001170_pt1 | contig 14976 bp, 12 predicted proteins | sample Mar14236cmmetaG_FD_184134 | JGI IMG/M metagenome (GOLD analysis project Ga0209834, IMG submission 184134) | Marine hydrothermal vent microbial communities from Guaymas Basin, Gulf of California to study Microbial Dark Matter (Phase II) - Marker... ...
CAGGCCACTGGAAAATGGATAGCAGTCCCGTAATGACTCCTTAGAAAGGAGGTGATCCAGGCGCACCTTCCGGTACACCTACCTTGTTACGACTTCGCCCCCCTCGCCAGCCTCGCCCTCAATAGGCTCCCTCCCTTGCGGGTTGGGATACCCATCTTCGGGCGCTGCCAACTCGGGTGGCGTGACGGGCGGTGTGTACAAACCCCGGGAACGTATTCACCGCGGCGTGGCTGATCCGCGATTACTAGCGATTCCGGCTTCATGCAGGCGGGTTTCAGCCTGCAATCCGAACTGAGGGTGGGTTTAAGGGATTAGCTTCCCATCGCTGGGTCGCAACCCGCTGTCCCACCCATTGTAGCGCGTGTGTCGCCCAGGGCATAAGGGGCACGAGTATCTGACGTCATCCCCTCCTTCCTCCGGCTCGTCGCCGGCAGTCCTCTTAGAGTGCCCGGCCGAACCGCTGGCAACTAAGAGCAGGGGTTGCGCTCGTTGCGGGACTTAACCCAACACCTCACGGCACGAGCTGACGACGACCGTGCACCACCTGTGCTGGCTCCCACATCTTACGACGCGGGTCCCTCCCCTTTCGGGTCGGTACCACCAGCATGTCAAGCCCTGGTAAGGTTCTTGGCTTAGCGTCCAATTAAACCACACGCTCCACCGCTTGTGCGGGGTCCCGTCAATTCCTTTGAGTTTCACCCTTGCGGGCATACTCCCCAGGCGGCCCACTTAACGCGTTAGCTACAGCACGGAGGAATTATTCCCCCACACCTAGTGGGCATCGTTTACGGCTAGGACTACCCGGGTATCTAATCCGGTTTGCTCCCCTAGCTTTCGGGCCTCAGCGTCAGGAACGGCCCAGGAGACCGGCTTCCCCACCGGCGTTCCTGCTGATATCTACGGATTTCACCCCTACACCAGCAGTTCCGTCTCCCTCTACCGTCCTCAAGCCGTGTAGTTTCCAGCGCAGTTCCACGGTTGAGCCGTGGCATTTCACACCGGACTTACACGGCCGCCTACACCCCCTTTACGCCCAGTGAATCCGGGTAACGCTTGCCCCCTACGTATTACCGCGGCTGCTGGCACGTAGTTAGCCGGGGCTTTCTAGTGGGATACCGTCATCGGTAAGGCTTTCCACTCCTTACCTTATTCGTCTCCCACCACAGCGGTTTACACCCCGAAGGGCTTCATCCCGCACGCGGCGTCGCTGGATCAGGCTTTCGCCCATTGTCCAAAATCCCCCACTGCTGCCTCCCGTAGGAGTAGGGCCCGTGTCTCAGTGCCCTTGTGGCCGGCCATCCTCTCAGACCGGCTACCCGTCGTTGGCTTGGTGAGCCATTACCTCACCAACTACCTGATGGGACGCAGGCCCCTCCCTCAGCAGAGCAGTTGCTCCCTTTCTTCCATGCCTCTTACAGCATGGAACGTATGGGGTATTAGCTGGGATTTCTCCCAGTTATCCCCCTCTGAGGGGTAGGTCACCTACGCGTTACTCACCCGTCCGCCGCTCAGTCTACTAGACGTCTCCCCGAAGGGATCTGTCTAGCAGCTTCGCTCGACTTGCATGTGTTAGGCACGCCGCCAGCGTTCACCCTGAGCCAGGATCAAACCCTCCATGAATATCTCACGAAGGATGTTTAATCCTGATTGTTTTTATTCCTTACTCGGGACTGCTATCCATTTTTCAATGACCTTCTTTTTCATCCTAATTTCCCTTCTCCGTTTCTCAACCTCGCGCGATATCTAATTTACCACGTTTATCTCACTCGGTCAAGTTACGAGAAAGAATATTGTAATATACAATAATGTTAACAATTCCACCTATTCAGGTGTTTTAAAATACATTTTTATTATTTTACTCAAATTCTTTTTCATTTTCCTCGTTTTTAAAAAATTTTTTCCCAATTCTTTAGAACTTTTACAAACTATATATTGTATTGTTAAACATTGCTTATACTATATATGGTATAATGGTCAGTGCTGAAATGAAATGATACATCATAAGGAGGTATATGCTATGTATGAAGATGTAATAAAAAGATGGATTGATGTTGAACCTTCTAAAAACGCTAATAAAATTCTCTCTGAAAGATATTTTGTTAAAAATATGGAAGGGGAGTTTCTTGAAACAAAATGGGAAGATGTATGTAGAAGAGTTGCAAGGGTAGTTGCAACCTCAGAGCTCGTTAATAATCCAGAATTAAAAAATCTTTCTGACTTAGAAAAATTAGACAAAATTAAAGAAACAGAAGAAAAGTTCTTTAAACTTCTAAAATCAAGAATTTTTATCCCAAATAGCCCTACTTTATTTAATGCTGGAATGGGAGTAAAACACGAACTTCTTTGGAAACCTATTGAAAATATGACACTTTCTGATTATCGAGAGATTTTTAATTCTAGAAATCATTTACACATGTTATCAGCATGTTTTGTAGTTCCTGTTGAAGATAGCATTGAAAAAATCTTTGATGCTGTAAAAGAGTATGCTCTTATAACTAAGGCCGGTGGAGGTGTTGGTTCAAATTTTTCAAATCTAAGACCTCGTGGTAGTTTTGTAGCTGGAACTCACGGACAGGCATCTGGACCTGTTTCTTTTATGCACGTTTTTAATTCTGCTATTGCTGTTGTCGAACAAGGATACAAAAGGCGAGGAGCATTAATGGGAATACTTAATATAAATCATCCTGATATTGAGGAATTTATTACTGCTAAAGAAAATAATGATGGTGAAAAAGTTTTAAGATACTTTAATATATCTGTTGGTATTCCATTTGAAAAAGATTTATTCTTGAAACTCTATGAAGAAGATGGTGAATTAACTCTTACTCATCCAAAATGCCATACTGAAAAGAAAGTTAAAGTTAGAGAATTAATAAACAGAATTGCTAAAAATGCCTGGAAATCTGGAGATCCTGGTCTGGCATTTTTGTATGAAATGAACAAGTATTATGCAATGTATCCTGAAATGGAAATAGTATCCACTAACCCTTGTGGTGAAATTGGACTTGCTCCATATGAAGCATGTAATTTAGGTTCCATTGATGTTGCAAAATTTGTTGATGAAAACGGAAATTATGACTGGGAAGCACTTGAAAAAGCCTCCAGGCTTGCCGTTAGATTTCTTGACGATGTAATTGATGTAAATGTCTTTCCACTTGAAAAAATTACAAAAGCTGTAAAAGATAGCAGAAGATTAGGACTTGGAATAATGGGATTTGCAGATTTATTGTACAAACTTGAAATTCCGTATAATTCAGAAGAGGGAAGGAAAATAGCTGCTGATCTTATGGGTTTTATTGCTGTTCACACACACGATGAGTCAAATAAATTGGGACGTGAAAAAGGAAGTTTCCCATTGTTTGAAAAAAGTAGATATTTTAAAGAAGACGATTTTATTCCTTTTGCGATGGGAATGAGCAAATATGATGATGATATAAAAGAAGTTATGAAAGAATCAAAAAATGGGAAAAGAAATGTTGCTGTTTTAACAATCGCTCCAACTGGTTCTATTTCAAATATTGCAGATACAAGTAGCGGACTCGAACCAAACTTCCTTTTAGCATATATAAGGTATATGAACAAACATGATGGAACAAAGGAAGCTTTATTCTACGCAAATAAAGTTCTTAAAGAAAAATTAGGGAAAGAAAAACTTGAAGAAATAAAAGATGAATTAATTGAAAAAGGTTCTCTTCAAAACATTGAAAGCATTCCTGAACATTTTAAAAGAGTTTTTGTAACGGCTATGGACATTTCTCCAATGGATCATCTATTAATGCAAGATGCATTTCAGAGATACACAGATAACAATATATCAAAAACGATTAATATGCCTTCAACAGCAACAGAAGAAGATGTATTAAATATCTATCTAGAAGCTTTTAAATTAAATGTTAGGGGATTAACCATTTATAGAGATGGTTCACTTCAAACTCAAGTCCTAACGACCGCTAAACAGGTTAAAACTAAAGATGCTCCGAAGGTTCAATTCTTTGTTCTTGATGAAAAGCACAAACTAAGACCTAAACCTAGAAAAAATACACTTAGAAGTGTAACAAGAAAGTACAAATCAAAAGATAGCACCACATATATTACAGTTTCATTCGATGATAACGGCGAAGCTGTTGAAATATTCCTTTCAAATGGTACTGAACTTGCTGAATCAATTGGTAGACTTTCATCCATTGCCCTAAGAGCTGGTGTTTCAGCAGAAGAAATTCTTGAACAACTTAAAAAAGTAAATGGAGAATATACCAAAGGATTAGCTGAAGAAATTCAGAGAGCAATTGAAGATTTTGTGGAACTCTGGGGAAATAGTGAAATTGAAAGTAATGAAGCTTTTGTTATTGATGGAACTATTAAAACTGCTGAAGAAGTTGAAAAATTTGTAATGGCAAATGGTCTTGAATGGAGTGAAGGTTTCTATATTGATGCAGACGGAAACACCTATTGCCCATCATGTTTATCAAAAAACAGCATTTTTAAACAAGAAGGATGTATGAGTTGTAAAAAATGTGGCTGGAGTAAATGTAGTTAAAATTGATAATACTCTCTAACTAAAAGGCGCATTAATTTGCGCCTTTTATTTTCTTCTATCTCATTAAAAATTCTTCTACTTCTTTCCTTGAGGGAATAGAACTTTGAGCACCTTTTTTTGTAACTGACAGTGCAGCTGCTGCAGAAGCAAACTTTAATGCTAATTTTATATCAAAATTTTCATTTAAAGCAACAGAAAATGCCCCATTAAAAACATCTCCTGCTGCTGTAGTATCGACTGCTTTAACTTTAAAGGAAGGTAATTCTATTACGTTATTTTCATCAAAATAAACTAGCCCTTTATCTCCAAGCTTTACAACAAGTTGTTTAATTCCTAATCTTTTAAATTTATAATAGCTATCTTCGTAAGATACAAAATTTCCAAAAAATTTTTCTGATAAAAGTTTTATTTCTTTTTCATTTGGCGTGAGAAAATCAACAAATTGGAAGATTTCTTTTTTTATTCCCTTAACAGGGGCTGGATCAAAAATAACCGTTTTTCCGTTTTCTTTAAAAAGTTTTGCAACATACAAAGTGGATTCAAAGGGTATCTCATTCTGAAGTAAGACATATTTCGTTTCAAGAAGTTTATTGATGTTTTCTTCAATTAAATCTGGAATTAAATAATCATTTGCTCCAGGAAAAATAACTATTCTATTTTCTCCTTTGTCTGTAACTTCAATAAAAGCTAAACCATTACTTTTTTCAACAACTTTATAACCTTTTATATTTAATTTATCATATTGTTCTTTCAAAATCTTTCCATATGAATCATTACCGATACATGTTAAAAAATAAACTTTCGAATTTGATTTGGAAAGTTTAGCTACGGTGACAGCTTGATTTGAACCTTTTCCTCCCGGAAAAAATTCTAGCTTTTTTGCTTTTTGAGTTTGCCCGGGTTTTGTAAATTTATCTACAGTCATAACTATATCCATATTACTGCTTCCAACAACTGCAATCACCTTCAAACCTCCATTTCGATTTTTTTTGTGGATTCTCTAATTACAAGTTCCGGATTTAAAACAATGCCTTTTGGTTTATATTTTTCAAATTCTATCATCTTAAATAATAATTCTGCAGCTTTTTTACCAATTTGATACATTGGTTGTCTTACAGTAGTCAAAGATGGCTTGTGATGTTTACTAAACGCTATATCATCAAATCCTGTTACCCCAACATCATCTGGTATGGATAAGCCTAGTTTCTCAATTTTATTTATTACACCATATGCTATAAGATCATTACCACAAACTAAAACTTCTGGTATTTTTGATAGTTTTTCCACCATTTCATAACCACTCTCATATGTAAATCTGCCAAAAACAACTTCATAATTCTTTATGTTGTATTTTTTTACTGCTTTCAAAAACCCTTCGTATCTAGCTTTAGCACTAAAAGTTTCTTTGTACCCATTCAGTAAAGCAAAACTCTTATACCCACATTTCACGAGATAAGTCATTAATTTGAACATTCCATCTACATTATCAACTATTACATAAGAAGATGACTCCTTTTTATATATTCTATCAAGAAATACTAGTGGAATATTCCTGCTTGTAAATATTTCTATTTCTGAATTGTATTCCCCACTTCCAGTAAATATTACACCATCTACATTTTTCGAATATAAGAATTTTAATAGTTTTTTTTCTTCTTCCATATCTTGATCAGAATTACATAGGACTAGAGAATACCCTTTTTTCTTTAAAAAATCTTCTATTCCCCTTACAATAGCAGGAAAAAATGGGTTCGTAATATCCGGGATAACAACTCCAATAACCTTCATAGAACCCTTTCTTAATCCTTGAGCTACCGAATTTGGGGTATAATTTAGTTCTTTTATTATTTTCAAAACTTTTTTTCGTAATCCTTCACTAACTTCACTGGGTTTATTTATAACTCTCGAAACAGTGGATGGAGACACACCAGCGATCTTAGCAATATCTTTCATACTCACTTTCCGAGACATTTTACACCTCTTTCATAAAACCTAAATTTATGAACAAATTCTTTCCATTAAAAATTCTACGAATTTTTCATTATCAACATCATATGCAACTTTAACATTTGAATTTTTATCAGGAATTACAATTGTTTGACCATCTGTGTACTTACCATGTGTTTCAACAATAACTTTGCAATTAACAGTTTTCAAAAATTCTGGGTGTATACAATACGATAATGCAAGTGGATCATGCATACAACTTGAATCCGATTTTAAAAAACCCCACCATATTTCAATTAATCTTACTAAAGTATCAGTTAAATTTGTCCCTACATTTTTTATTCTCTGAAGATGCGTGCGATTTATTGGCACCTTAAGTGTTACATCTAAACCAACCATAGTTATTGGAATATTAGAGTTAAAAACCACTAAAGCAGCTTCTGAATCACAATGTATATTATGCTCTATATATCGTATCTCAGGTGCGTTATCAAATATTCTTGCAACACCTCCCATCATGACTATTTCTTTTACATTTTCTATTATTTTAGGTTCTTTTATTATTGCGGCAGCTATATTTGTAAGTGGTCCAATTGTTACAAGGGTTATTTCTCCAGGATTTTCCATAATTTTCTCAATTAAAAAATCTACTGCATGTTTATCTATAGGTTTTAAATTCTTGTCTTCATCAGTCAGAATACCCTTACCTTCATGCCCGGTCCACCAAATTTCTCTTTCTCTGAGTAACGGCTTATCTATTCCGGCTGCCACAGGAATGTTATCAATATCCATAAGTTCTAAAAGTTTTAATACAATCTGAGCTCTCAACATTGAATCACCATATACTGTTGTTATCCCTTCAACCTTCAATTCTGGTGATTTTAATGCTAAAACTAATGCAATTGCATCATCAACATCAGAGCCTATATCTGTGTCTATAATAATTTTCTTCTTCATCAAAAAAACACCTCCATTATATTATTAATATAATACTTTTTTTGCAAATATTCAAACGTTTACCTCTTAACCCTTCATTCCAGAAGTCACAAAACCTTTAATGTAATATCTTTGTAATGGGAATATTAACAATAAAGGTATAATTGACGACATCACTGCCGCAGCAAGAAGGACATGCAACAAAGTAGTACGTTCGTTAATTGTTAGAAAAGCAATAGCAACTTGTACCATTCTCATCTTTGAACTCTGAACTGACACCAAGGGCCATAAGAACGATTGCCATTGAGATAAAAACAACAATAAACTTGCTGAAACAATCGCAGGCTTTGATAAGGGAAGGAAAATCTGCCAATATATCCTCCACCAACTAGCCCCATCAATTATAGCAGCTTCCATAAGATCTGTTGGTATGCCTTTAAAAAATTGATAAAATAAGAAAACACATAAACCATTTGCTATCATAGGCAATACAAGGGCACCCATGGTATTCAATAAATGCATCCATCTAACAATTATAAAAAGAGGAACTGCTATTGCTTCAAATGGAACTAAAGAAGAAATTAGTACAGTTAAAAAGACAGCTTTTTTACCAGGAAATTTAAATTTAGCAAATGCAAAACCTGCAGTCGAATTTATTAAAATTCCAGCAACAACAGTTAAAATGCCAACTAAAATTGAAAAAAGTATCGACTGCATAAATCCACCATTAAAAAGTTCTTTATACGAATCTAATGTAAATGGAACAGGTATAAATGTTTTTATTGAAAACGGAGCAATATCTTTTAAAATTGCATTCATTGGTTTAAAAGATGAAACAAGTGTCCAAAGAAATGGTACTATAACAAATACACCAAAAATAACTAACACAAAGTACTTTATTATTCTTATAAAAACTTTGTTCATTACAAACTTTCCTCCTTCTGAAGTGCCCTTATTTCTAACAATACTATCGCAAACACCATCACCAACAACAACGATGTTAATGTTAAAGCTCTGGGATAATCTGAGAAAACAAATGCATTGCTATAGGTTTCATACATGAGTAAATTTGTCGACCATTGAGGCCCTCCACGTGTAATAACATATATGGGTGCAAACAAAAGAAAATTAGCAATCGTATCTGCAACAATAACAAACGTCAAAGTTCTCTTAAGAAGAGGCAAAGTAACATGCCAGAAAGTTTGCCAATTTGTTGCACCGTCAATTTTTGCTGCTTCATAATATTCTGAGGGTATATCTTGCAATCCGGCTAATAAAAACATCATCCAATAAGAAATTCCACACCAAGAAGCAATTAATACTATACACCACAAAGCTTGCGATGGGCTAGTTAAAAAAGGTTGAGATGGAATGCCCAAGAATTTTAAGAAACTATTTACTAACCCTTCATTTGGATTTAGAAGTATATTCCAAATTGTTGAAGCAATTGTTACTGAAACACCTAGAGGTAATAAGAATAATGTTCTAACAAATCTTGTGGTTCTAGCTGTTCCATTCAATAAAACAGCCAAAATTAGAGCAATTGTAATTTGCAAAGGATTTACGACAACATTAAAAATCAAAGTTGTTTTAACTGAATTCCAAAAAATAGGATCTTTCAAAACATCTAAGTAATTTTCAAATCCAACAAAAGTTGTTCCACCTCTACCGTAATCAACATTAAACAAACTTCCAATAAATGTATATATAATAGGCAAAACTCTAAAAATTGCTAATCCAATCAGTGAAGGAATTAAAAATAAATATGCTACTAAAGAACGCCTAGAGAGACCTTGCGGGCCTCTCAAGGCATTGTTGTTTTTCTTTTTAAGCAATTATTATTTCCCCCCTTGATATTTTTTCGCTAATCTTTCAATAATTTGCATATAATGTTCTAAGCTTTGTATAGGATCAGCACCATTACGAACATCTTCAAAACATTTATATACTAAATCTTCCCATTCCAAATAAAATGGTGTTTTAGGTCTTGGCATTGCTGTGTTTTGAAGTTCGTATAGAACAATTTCTTTATAGCTGTTCCATGGAAAATCATTATACTTTGGATCTGTTTCTATGACTTTAGCCATTGCTTCTCTATTAGCCACAAGTTGTCCTACAGATTTAAACCAATCAGCTATAATATCATCCCTTGACATAAACTTCAAAAATTCTATACTTGCTTCAATTTTTTTGGAATTTGGATTAACTGCCAAATGCCAACTGTTAGTAGGTGTAACTGGTTCTCCATCCTTAAAATATGGATGAGGTGCTATTCCCCATTCAAAACCTAATTCACCTTGTTTTTCAGCTTGTAAGATTGTTGGTATATCCCAAGTACCTTGTACAAACATTGCTACTTTTCCTGAAAGGAATAAATAAGTAGTTTCTTCAGGAGCAACACCTTTTGGAGATATCTTATAGGTATTATTAACATCATACCACCATTTCATCGCTTTTTTCCAACCTTCATTATTTAAGTATCCTTCCACATGATATCCATCGGGACTTACTCCTGATCCTCCACCTAATGATTGAGGAAGAACTAACATTTGATAAGGACGTGAAACCTGTCCAAACAACAGACCCCATACTTCTTTTCCTTCTTTTTTCATAGTTTCTTTTATTTTTATTGCTGCTTCAACAACCTGTTCCCATGTCCATCGGCCATTAACATCCATTTTTGGTGGTTCAATACCTGCTTTTTCAAATAAATCCTTATTAATGTACATTACCTGTGAAGAATTCTCAAAAGGAAGATTCAAAAGCTTTCCATTCCATTCTGCTATTTTTATTGTTGCAGGAAACATTTTTTCCTTCAGGCTATTAAGTTCTTCCTCTGTTAAATATTCATTTAATGGTTCTGTATAACCTCTGACATAATAAGAAAGGGAAAGAGGGGAATCCACTTCAAAAACATCAGGTGATACAGATTTTGCCTGCATTCTAGTTTCTATAGCTTGTATTAGCTCTCTAAAAGGATAAAATATAGGCTCTACTTGAATACCTGTTTCTTCCGTAAATCTTTCTAATAAATCATACCCATTGACTTCTTTGAATGTCTCAAAGTTTCCCTCCATCCATGATCCAAAGAAAACAGTTATTTTTTCACTAGAGAAAGCAAAAACAGAAACGACTAAAATCATCGAAAAAATAAACCACTTTTTCATACATATCCCTCCTCTTTAAGTTTTGAAATGCCCAAACCAAAAATAGGTTTGACATTTTTCATAATAAATATATTCTTTCATTATTTAATTTCCAAATTACAAATAAATTATTCCTCACAAACATAACAAGCATTTCGAGTAATCAAGCATAAAAATCGAAAAACTTTATACTTTACACAAGAATTAATTATTTATTGTATCCTTCAAGTGGTGCTCTTGTCATATAATCTTCTACGATATCTCCCATATAGTTTGCAGGCATCTCAATACCAAATCTAAAGTGATTAGATTTGTTTTCATTTAAATTCCACCTTGTTTGACCTGATGAGTTATACTCAAGCTTTCCAAATTTTTCTATTTTAAACCAATCATTATCTCCAAAAGCCGCAAATAAAACTACCAATTGATCCCAGCTTGGCCTTTCAGGTGTATTACCTAAAATAATGTCATAAGCTCTTTTCACAGGATTATCAACAGTATACTTCGAACGTAATTTGTAACCAGTGTAAACTAAGTGACTACCGTGACATCCAAAGTAAGCATCTACTTTCAAGTTATCTAAAACAAATTTTGTATATGGAAAAGTATTATGAAAACCAAAATTATAATCCTTTTCCCAAGTTGAACCTGTATAAGTCATAAAACAAACTTTTTTGACTTTCTTATGAAATAGCTCTCTATCCTTAGAATCTTTAAGTATAGAATACAAGCCTCCAGTATGACCTATCACAACAACTGTTACACTATGATCAGGTTGAGATTTAAGTATAGAATAATACTTATCCCTCATCGATGCTACTCCACTCTTAGTAATAATATTATTGCGGTATCGATTTATATCTTTTGCAAGTTCATCAGAAAAACCATTTCTTCCATCGTATCTTAGACCATCACCACAACCCACATCAATAGTCTGATTTGCACCGTATAATGAATCTGCTCCACGTCCATAAAATGTAGCAATTGCATCGACAGCACCAATTGAATATTTATCTTTAGAACTAGCTATAATACCCAATATTTCAATTTTTCCTTCCCTTTCAAGTTCAAATGCTACCGCCAAAGCTCCTGCATCATCGCAATCTGCTCCTAAATCTGTATCAATAATAATCTTCTCTACACCAAAAATTTGTACAGATGTGATAAAAAACACTAATAATAAGAAAAATAGAACATAATATTTACTTTCCTTCGCAAAATGTAAACTCTTAAACATTTTCAAACCCCCGTTATATCAATTTTCCTTATGTTTTCTCATCAAACTACTTATCAAGAACAAGAATCACACACTTCTGAAAACGTTTTCGAAAACGTTTTCATATATCTTTTATCAAAAATCAACGATAAAAGTCAAATTAGCAATTTGAAGAATAATTCTGAAATAAAATGAATTGTTAAGCTCATAAAATATATTCGAATAAATCGAATTGTTTTGCTAAAATTTCAAATAAAAAGCCACCCTTTACTCAATGGGTGGCTTTTAGAATAGAAATAACAATAAAAATTTAGAAATTTACACTTCCAAAGATGTCAAAATAAATATTCGACATCTCGTTTTTCACTTTTAAACCCAAACTATAATCAATTTCATACAGACCAATTCCTATATAGCCTTTATCAATTAAGGAAGTATGACTGTAACCACCAAAAACTGAATATTTCTCTAACAAAGGAATACTAATAGATAAATCACAATTGGCATTTAATAAAGAATAATTATCTGAAATTTTCCATGAATTAATATTTAAAGTTGCAGAAATTAAACTTTTGACATACGAAAAGCTCAAATTCCAATTTTCTGAAGAAGTATCTAAAACAAATGCAAAATCAGCCGAATCTATATAATATCCACTGAAAAGATCTAAATCAAAATTGAAAAGTTTAAATGAATAACTGGCCAAAACTGCTCTTTCATTATCAAAATATTTATTTCCATAATCTAAAGAAAGTTTATCAAACTTGGCACAATCAACCATGATAAAGAATTATTTAATGCACCTAAATCAATGTAATATCCTGAGTCATATGTAAGACAAACTCCACTTTGAATTCCAGATATAGGAAGTTCAATTGGGGAGTTATAGTAAACTAAAAAGTTAAATCTATCAATTGAAAAATTAATTTTTGCTTATTCAATACTTGCACCAGAATATTGCAAAGAAAGTTCAATTTCATCTGTTGGATTTAACAGGAGATTTAAAGAATTTGAAAAAACAAATCCAATTAAAGTTGTTGTGAGTCATATTTGTGGGTTGAAGAAACTTCATATTTACTTTTTAGCCCATAGTAGTTTTAGAAATATTCTCTCCTGGTGTTCAAATAACAGATATACCATCCTTTTCAGTTGCAATATTCCAATTTACCACCATGTCCATATAGCTTATTCTTAATATCAAAGACTTACAAAGTTTTGTGGAACGAATTCCAAAACAAAAAGGGAGGCTTAAGCCTCCCTTTTGGCGTGCCCGGGGAGATTTGAACTCCCAACCTTCAGATCCGCAGTCTGACGCTCTATCCAATTGAGCTACGGGCACATAAATTTAAAAATGGGGGAAATATCCCCCACCTTCTGGCGGAGAGGGAGGGATTCGAACCCTCGGTGGGGTTACCCCCACACTTGCTTAGCAGGCAAGCGCCTTCGACCACTCGGCCACCTCTCCAGGTATCACGTAAAGATTTTAACTTAATTTTTTTTGAATGTCAAGAAAAATATTAGTTAACAACTATTTCGTTTGGACTTCTGAGTAAAATCTTAGGTTTTTCATTTTCAAGCCACAATTCTCCATAAAATTTTACATTTTTACCCTTTAAAGAATAGATATCAAAATTTTTGAAAAAATATTCATATCCACCATCTCTTATAGTTATATTAAACCAGATACAATCAACATTATAATAATAATGGTAATCACCTTCTTTGGAATAATATTCATATTTTTCTACATCTTTAACTTCCCCTTCAAGAAAAACTATTTTTCCTTCTAATGAATTTATAACTTCATTTCTGTTTTTTATTACCTTTGCAGTATTCCATTTTGAAAAAATACCTTTTTTGTTTTCAAATGCATAATTATATGCTTTAACAATCTTGGGAGTTAATTCTTCATCATCGTTATCTAAATAAATTAGAGGCCTTGCTAAACCTTCTTTCAAAACTGCTTTCTCATAAAATATTAAATCTCCATTTTCATCTTTTCCAAAAACATAAGCCAAAGTCCTGTCGTAAGTATCTGTTCCATCTTTTGTTAAATATATATCATAGCTATTTACAAAGTTTTCTAAAAAATTTTTAGCTTCTTCTCCATGTTCCCCAACAGGTTTGCTCCTCTTATACGTCTCCGGTGTATCAATTTCAATTATTCTTACAGTTATAGTTAAATTCTCATTATAAATGTATCACCGTGTGTAACGCTTGAAACTTCAACTGCTCCCAATGAGTTGTATGGGCCAACACTTACGTAAGATGTAATGAATAAACTAAATATAAAAAGATATAATATAAAATAATTTTTAAAATTCATGCTGAGATTCCATCCAAAATGATTTTTTTAGCTTTAAAAAATATGCCGCTGAAAAGCGACATATTTCTATTTAATTTCTATATCTTCCTGCCATCTCGGTAAGATTTCATATTCTCCTTGATAAGTTGTTAAAATACCAACAACTTTAACTTTTACTCCAACTTGAATACTTGACAAATCAATATTTGTACCTTTTTTAATATAAACCTTTATAGTAAAACTACCTGTATCAATTATGAAATCATAAGTATGTTTCTCTTTTACCACACCTTCAACATATACCAAGCTAGAAATAAAGGTTTTTGAAAGGCTTGTTAACACATCGGCCTTTGGTGTAGCAGTTCCTACTTTCTCAACATGATCAGCAACAATTTCAATAATACCATTCCAGAGTTTACTTTTTCCTGTAACCACTACAACATCACCTACATTAACTTCTTCATTTAAACCTGGTGCGTAAATCATAAGACCTGAAACCTCGTCTTGAATATAGAAACTTCTATACTGCTCCCCTGAAGAATTGGAGAGGGGCGAGGTAGAGAGTTAAAATAAAGGTAAGGGGATGCAGTAAATGGTGAAGAAACTTTCAACAGAAGAAAAAATGGCAATAATTCTGGAAGGTCTTCGTCGAGAAAAGAGTGTTTCTCAAATCTGTAGAGAACATGGAATTTCTCAAGCTCAATATTACAAATGGAGAGACAAGTTTCTTGAAGGTGCAAAAGAAGGATTGGAAAACGGAAAGAAATCCAGAGTTCAACAACTTGAAGAAAAAATAGAAGAACTTGAAAAGGTAATTGGTAAACAAACCGTTGTTATTGAGACATTAAAAAAAAAACAGTAATACATCCAGGAAACGGGAAATAGTATT
>Ga0209834_10001173_pt1 | contig 14949 bp, 15 predicted proteins | sample Mar14236cmmetaG_FD_184134 | JGI IMG/M metagenome (GOLD analysis project Ga0209834, IMG submission 184134) | Marine hydrothermal vent microbial communities from Guaymas Basin, Gulf of California to study Microbial Dark Matter (Phase II) - Marker... ...
AGTTGGTGCTATCAGCATAGATATTCTTCATATACATGTCATATACTTCATTGTTGGAGGAGCCTGCAAAAAAGACTCCAAATCGTGTGTTCAGAAATGCTCCGTCATGCACTTTATTCTTTGATGAAAGGTAAAGATAAAGCCCATACTGTGCTTGTACCCAAAAGTTGGAAAGTTCGTTATCGCTTGATTGAGAGAATTGAATTGAGTAGTATTCAGAAATTCCAACAAGTTCATTTATAGTGAAACCCTTGCTTTTGTAGAGGGTGAAAGCTCCTTCGCCCCAAGTCCAGCCAGATGACCTGCTATCGCACGTTGCAATCTTTTCTAAATGTCCATTCTTTCTGCATCTTATATAAAAATACTTACAGTTATCTAACAATACTCCTTTTAGAATGTCGTTGTGTGGATAGTTTGTAAGCGAAATCTTTGGATTGTATCCTTCGTAGTAAGCAGGATATCGCATGTAAGCGTATCTAACCCAATATGCTCTCCACCATCTCATATAGTAGATGTATGTATCTGCACGATTTTCAGTAGATGAGATTTCATCTCCGTAAATGTTTACGTTTCTCCTTATTAGTAAGACTCTACCGCCAGCATCTCTGGGATAAGACAGGGAAGAAGTAAGAGTGATTGTAGTTTCGTTGTTCGCTGAATCATAAGACAGAGCAGAAATCTCATAATATCTGTGATCTCTCTGATAGTCGTAATAATGTCTTGTTGTGCTATATCTTGAACCGCCTATTCTGATTTTATCCCCAACATGCCACTCATCTGTTACATCTCCTTCCACAATTATTTGATTTGTATTCTTATCAGCATCATACTTCAAAACAGCATACCATTTCTCTATTGGAGAGCCGTAATGCTCAATTTTCATCCAAGAGGAGCGGTATCCATATATGCCCGCTCTCCTGCTTGTGCCTTCACAGTTGAAAAACCAATTAACTGTTTTATCTGCTGGTATTGGATTTTCCTCGCTGTCTCCTATCTGCCAAGCGACTCTATCGCCACCGCTGATGTACATCCTTCCTTTGATTTCAACTGTTATATCTGAAGTGATGCTGGAAGGGACGTACAGTCTACCTTTTGAGGTTATCCATAAACTGCCTTTGTTGTTGTAGCTATCGAGCCTGTCCTTTGATGGGGAAGTTGGGATTGTCACATAGCCCACTGTCCAGTCTTGGTCTATGACGAGTTCATCAGTGATTACGAAAGTATCTGAAGTTGAGGGAGTTCCAGTTACATTTGAGTAGATGATTCTGAATGCGTAGTTGCTTACGTCGGATGTCCATGAAGAGAAACCAGCGTTTTTACTGAATTGTAGATACAGTGAGGGCCCGCTTACACGATAGATTTTAAATCTGTATTGGTTGGCAGTATTCAATGGATAGGAAGTATCGAACCTAACATCCACCATATACTTTCCATACTGTTTTTCGGGGCCAGCATTAACATCATCTGGAAAATGAATAGTTTTGCTTCTGACTGTGTTCCAAGTAGAGCCATCTGTTGACTCTTGTAATTCTATCACTATAGTTGAATCATAATCTGTGTAGGAAGAACCAGCATGCAATCCTAAAATCACTCCTTGTAGATTAACAGCGTTGGCTGGAGTGAATTTGATATAGAGGGGATGAGACGAAGTTCTAATCTCCATGTAACCTTTGTTTGCTCCTTTTTGATTGAACGGCCAAAGGTAATTTGTATCCCACTCTATATTATCTGCCCTATACCATGTAACTGAAGAAATATTTCCACTATCTGCCTGAACCCACATTGTCGCTTTGCTGTTGATAGTCATAAAGAGAGAGATTACAAACAGGAAGGATGCAAAAAGCAGTAAAAACATGAATCTTCGCTCCGTCATCAACTCCACCTCCCTCTTCTCATCACCGCTATGAACACAAGATACATGCCAAGGAGGAGGAAGAACATTCCCCAGATGAATGAATACGTTGAAAATGGCAGAACAAGATTTGTATAACTATACGTTACAGTATAGTTTCCACCACTCCCGGCAATATCCATCCCACTTCTCATTTGAAGTCCGTCTATCAGGATATGTATCGACATGAAAATTGACCAAATCCCGGCAAAGGCAGCAAAGAGCCAACCTTTTGATCCCGTAGTACTCATTATCAAAAAGACAATCCATACCACGAACCAGAGAAGGAAAACTTCTACCAGCATCCTTTCAAAATCTCCTTTCCACTATTTAAAAATAGTGGAGAGGTGATGGGATTTTGATGTATCCCTCTCACCCTTAGAAGACCTTTGAGATGCTTATCAGGGCAAGCAGTGCCAAGAACACAGGTATCAATGAGAGTATTGTGGCTGGTATGCCTGAGATGTTTGCACTGTTGAGAACATCCTGGATGACTGGTATTGCTGCAGCTGCGATGAGGATCACCAGTATCACTATACCCATCACCATATCCACTACGTTCACTGCTCCTGCAAATCCTCTCTTTCCAAACATTTCATTTCACCTCCTTCTTTTTTAAATGTGTATCTTTATCATACTACTTAAACCCTAAGATTGAGCAATTTTTTTGATTGTTTTCAAAAAAATAAGATAAGATTTTTGATGCTTCTAAATTCAGCCAGAGGTAACCCCTCCGCTACCTCCCTTAATTACCACACAAAATCCATCCCTCTCCAAGAACCCCTCCCTCTCCAACTCCTTCAAAATCTCCTCTGCATCCTCCCTGAGAAACCTGAACCTGTAGGATATTGCTCTCGTGATCCTCTCCGCAGTCTTTTCTGGAAAACCCATCTCAATCAGATGCATCTTTATCGGAAGTAACTACCCGTTCATGACCCTCACAGAGTATACAACATCCCTGAACTCTCCAGGGAGCAACTTCTTTTTCCCGCATGCAAGGAGATTCCTCTTCACCTTTTCGAGAACTACCTTCTCACCCATCTTATCAGAGCAAGAGCAATTATCACTCCAAGAGCGACACCCATGAAAATCTTTCCAGCAACACCAACCCAGAGAGATGCTACAACCATCGTTGGAATCATTATCACGAGCAGGGCTGGAGAGTTCAATCTCATGGAGAGAGCCATCATCACGACGTAAAAGATAAAGATAACTCCAAGTATCAGCGGGTTTCCAACCACCTGCGTGAGGGTTTCTCCTATCAGATCCCATATCATCTGCGTCATTATCTCCCTCCTGCAAACTCAAGTATTGTAAGAGTCAGCATGGTGTTGAACACGACGGTGAGGATCAGTGAGATCGGTTCAAATGCCACATTCTGTGAAATCACAGGTACAACTGGAAATGCAACGTAGTTCAGAACTGCATAGATCAAGACAAGAGGGATGTAAAACTGCAGAACCGAACCAACCGCAAACCCCGTCCCACTTCCACTGCTCAGGTTGATGGCTGGAAGGAATGCAAATCCGAGAATGAATCCGAGTTCTCTGATACCGAGAGGTGAAAATATTGCGGTTTTGAGGGATTCCACAAACGAATCCATCGAGAAATCACCAGCCATCACTGAGCCTACGAGTGGAGATGTGAATCCAAATAGATACAGCCCTATCGCAAGACCAAGCATCGTCATGATATAGACATCTGCTTTCATCTTCCTATCACACTCCACTCCTTACGAGCATATACGCTCCATACCCGATACCCATCGCTATGACCAGATACCAGCAACTCACCCCAGCGATTGTAACTGGATAGATGAGAAATCCGATGATAAACACGATTATTCCAGCGATCGGTGATAAGTCCCCGGCTCCCAACCTCATCAGGAATGCCATCGCTGCGAGGGCAAGGAAGATGAGGATTATCACGTAGACGTGGGGAGGAATGATGCTCATGGATGGGAGTTTTTCCTCATAGATGTAGTAATCCCTCTCAAAGGATACAGCAGAGAAGTTCTGCTTCTTGAATGTGCATACGACCTTGTATGTTCCGACCTCGCTTCCTATGTTGTAGGAGAGGTTTCCTCCGTACGGGTTTGATTCGCTTTTGCTGTAGAGCAGAGTTTCAGTTTGAGTGAGATTCCTGATTTTGTAGACCTCTATCCTGTACCACTCAAGCTCTCCAGAGGAGCATGAGATGTTGAAGTAGACGGTGAGATTCGTTGATTCGTTGAAATGTGTCTGTGATGGTCTTATCGATAAGGTGATGTTGTCCCACAGCCCTTCTGGTAACTCAACCCCTTCTCCGCTCCCGAGCAGGGTGAACTCTGCTGTATATAATTCTGCGAGAGGAGTGAAATCGGAATGTCCCGTCTGGTATCCTTCTTTAGATATGACAATCTTGTACATATCTCCAGGAACAAGATAAACTCCAGCCCTACCCTCAGCATCCGTGTAGAGCCTCGCAACCTCAACGTATGTATCCGATGCTGGATTGTAATGCCTTACAGATATCAAAGCACCTCTGACTGGAGAGCCAAAGACATCCTTGACGTACAGCATGTAGAGGTTTGCGGATTCTGGCGGGAGGTATGCATTGATTGTGAGCGATTTTTCAGATGTGATTTCATAGTAATAAAGCCTGAATTTGTATCCATCTGCGGTGAATTTGAACGAGACAAGACCTTGAGGAAGTTGAGAACTGTTCAGGATGTGGGAGTTTTGCAGATTCTCTGCTGTATAAACCTGTGATCCGTTCATGTCTGAGATGAACACAGACCAGTTGCTGATTGCTTCTCCAGTTGTCTCGTTGTAACAGTTGAGCCAGCAGGCAAAGAACGTGAGGTTTACACCTTCTGAGTAGAGACCAGATTCCTCGTTGTAACTCCATAATCTATAATACCACATCTGGTCGATATTTGCATCTGTGTACGACTCTCCAGTTCCGTTGTAGACAAGAATTCCATCAGAAGGTGAGGATGGGAAAGAGTTTGCGGATTTTCTTATCACCGTCTTGTCTGCACCCTGCCCTTTAGTCCAGGTGATTGTAAGGTTTGCGGTTGTACCGCTGGATTCGAGGGTGTAATCCACATCCTGTGGGGGCTGTGGATATGTCCATGCATCATCCTGGGCATGTCCTTCAGAGTAGAGATGAGAGTATTCCTTGTAAGTCCAGACAGCATAGTAGTAGTGGGTTGAGATTGATAGACCTGTATCCACATACGATGTTCCAGTTCCGTTGTAGATGATTGTACCATCTGTTGGAGAGGTTGGATATCCAGTTGTCTTTCTGACCAGAACGCTCCTGTAATTTGTATCTGCATCCCAGGACAGAGAGATTACTGTTGTGTTCACAGGAGTTGCAACAAGATTTGATGGGTCTGGAGGTACATCAAGTGTTTTGTTTACACATGTTGCATAATTCTGAGAGTAGAATCCAGACTCTGAATCATAAGCCCAGAAGGAGAAATAGTAGGTGGTGTTAGGATTTAACCCTGAAACGGTTGTTGAGGTATCTGTCCCGTTATATGCAAGAGTACCTTCTGATAGAGATGATGGGTATCCAGATGTTGAGTATCTTATGACTGTATAGTCTGCACCATCCCCTCTATTCCAATATAGCGATATTGTGTAGCCAGTTGCAGATGATGAGATGGATGTTGGCTTGTCTGGATATGTATAGTTCATATCCTGAGCGTAGGATGGGGAGTAGGAGTTGGGAGCCCACGACCATGCCCTGTAGTAGTATGCCGTTCCTGGTGAGAGGTCGGAGTCAACATATGATTCTGCCGTGCCGTTGTAAACTATCACACCATCTGTTACGGAGGTTGGATAACTGCCTTCTTTCCTCACAACAACGGTTGTATCCGTATCGGGGCTTTTTGTCCAGGAAAGTGAGATGGTTGTGGTGTTGATGGAGGTTGCTTTGAGGTTTGAGGGTGGTTGTGGTGTTGCAGTTGTGAAGGTGTAGGTTTCGTTTGTCCAATAATGACTGTCAGTTACGTTTACATACCACGTGTACGTGGTGCCGTATTGTAGTCCAGAAACTGGGCAAGTTATTGTGCCGTCTTCTGCGTTGTTACCAGAGCTTGAGCCAATGTTGGGAGAGGTTTCGATTGTCCAGTCCATCAAATCTCCGTCAGGGTCGCTAATGTCAACGCTGAGCTGGGAGAGGGTTACTGGAACGTTTGCTGAGTTGTTGGCTGGTTGTGGGTTGGAGATGGTGGGTGGTTGGTTGGGTATTACTTCACCAATGATGGCTGTGCCGTAGCCGTCGTTTCCACTATCTTTGTAGGCAACAACGAATTTTGAGGATGTAAGACTGCTGACTGATATATGGTATGTTGTAGCAGGATTGAATGTATATGCAGAACCGAAGGAGATAGAAGAGCCCGATACAGTACCAATGATAGCCTTTCCTTTATAGTCGCTTCTATCATTAAATGCAATTACTACATGAGAACCATCTAAAGCATCAATTTCTGGAGATTCGTACAAGCTTCCATCGTGAAACACAACTTCAGAACTAAATGAGATAGTATTGCCTGATACTGTACCAACGACTGCTATTCCTTTTTCTGATTCACCTTTTCTTGCTACGACGATGTGATTTGAATCGAGAGCTGTAACTGATATACCATAAGTACAAGGACTGAAAGTATATTCAGGACCCCATGTGATTGTTGTACCAGACACTTCGCCGATTCGAACTGCTTGGAAACTGCTGTTACCATAGGCAACCACGAATTTGTTGGATGTGAGGGTGTCAACTGAAGTCCGTGTGGTTTCAGTAGAGCGGAAAACATACTCAGAACCGAAGGTGATTGTAGTACCTGACACAGTACCGATGATGGCTGTGCCGTATTTGTTGTTGGAGTAGTCTTCATAGGTGATTACAAACTTGTCAGAGGTGAGTGCTGATGTTGATATGCGATATGTGGAATCAGAATTAAACACATATTCAGAGCCGAAGGTGATGGTATTGTCAGATACTGTACCAATGATGGCTGTACCACGACCAGAGTTCCCACTATCCCTGTAAGCAATTATAATCTTATCAGAGGTGAGTGCTGAGACCGATATGTATTCTGTGTTGGCTGGGTTAAAAACGTATTCATTACCGAAAGTGATAGTATCGCCACTTACTTCGCCAACGACAGCTGTGCCGTGGTGGGAATTATCATAATCTTGGTACGCAACCACGAATTTGTCAGAGGTTAGTTTGGTGGTGGAAGTGAAGTATGTTACTCCATTATTAAAAATATATTCATTACCGAAAGTGATTTCAGGGTCGATGATGAGTGGGAAGATTGCTTTAGTGATGTTTAAAGGTGGGGTGAGGATGAGGGTTGAGTCGGTGAGTTTGTAGGTGAAGTTGAATTGATTGCCTTCTGCATCGTAGGCTATGATTCTGCCGAAGGTGATGTTGTCCGCTGGGAGGTGGAGGAGGGAGTTGTTGGCAAGGAGAAGAGGTTTGATTTTTGTTATCAAAGAAAGAGAGAAGGAGAGTTTGGAGAGGTCTGAGGGTTTTTGGAGAGTGATGTTCCATTTTACAACTCTCTTTCGAGGATTGAACACTGGATGACCATATTCGATGGGCTTGAAGGTGTGGATTATGTTGCCGTATTTGATGATGATTGTGTTGCCATGAACTTCAATTGAGGCTTGTTCTGGGAAGAGGATTTCGTAGTAGTTGTTTGGAGTTATGATTGCGAAGTTGTGGTTTGTTATTTGCATGTAGGAAGAGCGGTTGGAGAGTTGTATGATGTAGTTGTTTGGGAGAACCTCTTTGATTGTGAAGTGGCGGGATTCATAGATGATTTTGGATGGGTCGGAAGGGGTTGAAGAAGATGCTATCAGTGGCTGGAGGATGAGGAAGAGGATTGCAATTGGGATGAGGATTTTTGCTGACATCACCTCCCTACTCCTCCCTGTACGGATACACATACCACATCGCAGAGAGCAGGATGGCAAGCAGGATGAATAGCGGGCACAATCGCAGGATTGTTCCCTCTATCCCACCTATCCCGCTCTCATTTATAACCTCATCAAGCACTGGATACACGGCAACGTAGGCAATCAGGGTAATGACTGTCATGAAGAGAGCAAAGACGGTGTACTGTCCTCTCGTGTCTCTCCACAGCCTGGAAAATCCTCTCTTTATCATCTTTTTCTCCCTCCTTTCTTCCTTCTGTTCTTCTTCCCTTTTTTCATCAACTCAACGGTAGGAATCTTAAACATGGTTCTGTATCCCATCTTCCAGAGTTTTTTAGTTGGCTTCGGGTGGGTTGCCTTTCCGTACTTGATGTAGGATTCTTCAACGAGGAATGGAGATGCAAGCAACGTTTTCTTCCATCTCCTTCTCTTCACCTTCTGCTTCTTCCTCTTTCCCTTCAATGAGAACGTGTATTTACCAGATGGGATGCCAAGTTTGGGTTTGCTGATGACTGGTGGTGGGGATACTGGTGCAGTTGTGAGTGAGAGTTTTTCTGTCTTCAGAGCAGTTGCAGTTTTTATCTTGAGCGATGGGATTGTCATGCTTACTTTTCTCATTTTGAGATTCAAACGAAATGCTGACCTGTTTGAGATCACTGGAAATCTGACTCTCCCGCCTCTCCTTATCAAACCGAGAGTTTCTCTCTGCAGAGATTTCATAAGAGATGTCTGTGCAGATTTTTTAACAGTGTTAATTTTATCAGCCCTGCTGATTGTTGTGCTGGTATCTATGGAAGGAATAGATGACAACGACTTGTTCATGTTTCTCAAACCCGTACTGAGTTTGCCCAGACCCCGCAGGATTGATACATGTCCACCATGCGATGACTTTACACCTCCAGACACAACAGGTACAACACTGACCCCACCTCTCACACCTGTGAAACTCATAGATGGTGGAGATGTCAGGGAGATGGATGGAGATTCGATTTGAGAGGTGGAAATTGAAGATGCTGAAACCTTACCACCAGCACCACCTCCAGACACAACAGGAAAAACTGCTCCTCTGGTGCGTGGTTTTATCTCCAGCGGCGGGATTCTTGGAGGTACAAGTTTTGAGAGTTGCTCCGTGCTGTAGATTGGAGCGGTCTTGCCTGATGGTCTGCCTTTGATCGGGGTGAGGAAGGTGGGTTTTTCTCCGCCTCTGTATGTGAATCCTCTCGGCTCGTAAACAACCCCTTCCATGCTGAATGGTTGTAACTTTCCACCTTTGAGATGATAGCCTTTCACCCACGATGAATACTGAATAAACCTTTCATCTATAACTGCTCTAACAGGATAACCTTCGTTAAAGAAAACTGCAGGATGTGGTTTTCCACTTTTTGATGCACCGAATGATATCCCTCCTCTTCCTCCTGAGAGAAATACGCCCTTCTCGCTGACTATGTGTACTTTTGGAGGTATCTCAAACACCTTTGACCTTCCAAACCACCCTCTGATTGTACCTTTACCTTTTGTTGCAAAGATATTGTACTTTCCGCTCCTGATCCCTTCAAAGTAGATGGTCTCGTGGATGTTTTTTCCAAGAGAGAACCTGTAATTTATCTCCTGGAAGCCACTGACTTTGCTGGGGGTTTTTTCAAACACTGCTGTCTCAAATGTTGGCACATGCTTGCTCTCCCACCACGCATGTGCCTTTCCAAACCCCTTCTCGTATCCACCTTTGAATAACTTTCCAGCACCGTAGAATGAGATTCCATAGACAAGACCTTTACCCAGAGCCTTTGAGATGTCTTTCTCCACGATTGCAGTTTTCCCGATGTCATATGCCGTTGTACCTGTCGCCAGAATCCCAGCACCAGTCAACCCAACCTTTGCAATTCTTCCCGCTGTGGGTGCAATCCTTGATAATGCACCCACTCCAAGACCTGCAAGTTCTCCTCCCACCAGAGAGGATGCTACAATTCCCCCTGGAGACTCAAGCACCATTCCAGCCTTGCCCCAGATGTCGCTGTGAGACCATTTCCAGGAGAGTTTACCGAAGGTTTCACCGAATTCACTGGTTACTTTTCCTCTCAGTTTTTCAGCCTTCTCTTTGTTGACTATCTCAAGAGTTGGGATGACTGCACTTTTCAGATTCGCACTGATCCCTTCAAAAGAACCAAGAGAGGCAGTAATGTCTCTCCCAAAGAGTTCCAATCCTGCCCAGATATCGCCTTTGCCAAATCTCTGCTCAAGTTCCTTTTCTTTCTCCTTTTCACGTTCAATTACCTTCCACTTCTCGTAATCCTTTTTTGATGAGAAGATGGTGAGTTCTCCGCCCTCTCCTTTGATTGCAAATGCACCTTTCTCCTTGAGTGATGAGATTTCTTTCAGATACTTGTCTATGCTTGAGATTCCTCCAAGGATGGATGCAGATCCTCTCCAGAAAGATAAGAGGTTCTTTCTCCTGTACTCTGTCAGCTCCTTGAGTTTCTCCTCTTTCTCCTGCTCCAGTTGTTCTTTCTCTGACTGTAAAATCTTGATGAGATCGCTGCCCCTGTATCTCTGCCCATTATACTCATACCAGTTCCCGGTTCCATATTTTTTGATAAATTCTATGTTCTCCTCTATGTTGCTGATCCTGTTGTTATATGTCTGCATGATGTTCTTCTCGATTTCTTTTGATTGTTTTACATTCCTGACAAACCCCGTTGTAAGATTGGAAAGAGAATGCCGAAGGGCAGATTCTGTCTTCTTCGCCTCGTATTCCTCCGTTGCGAGTTCTCCATATCGCTCTTTTTCTTTCTCTACACCTCTGGATAATACATCAGATGCCATCTTACCAGCAATACCGCCCTGTGCAGATACCTCTATAAGTCTCGATTCGATGGTTTCTTTATCTGGTAGCGAGCCAACGGGTGGTGAAGTAGAGGAAGATGGTGATTCGCTGGGTGGTGGAGTTGTTTCACTGTCGCTTGGTTTTGAGGAGGTTGAGGTGGGTTTGCTGAGTTTGTCTGCCACATCTGTAAAGGCAAGAGATGGTTTTCCTGTGTCTATCTTTGTTTTTGTAACAGAAGAAGATTTGCTGGATGACGGTCTGGATGAAGATTTCACATGATGTGAGGATGACTTTGAGGAACCCGAGGATTTTGGGCGGGAGAAAAACTTTTCAAATTTCTTTGATGGCTTGTGGAGAGATACAGCACTATCATTATTGTCAGAAGTCTTGGATTTTGAGGAGGTCGAGGTGGAGGATTTTTGAGAGGATTTCACTTTTCGTATCAGGTTATATGTGAGATAATCCATCGCCACCTCACCTCCGCTTTTTTGCCCTGCGAACCCGTATCTTTCCACCCACCTTCCTCACCTTGACGTACACTCGCTTTCCATTAATTCTGTACCATCTGTAAGCCCAGTAAGAAGTCGGGATTTTTGATTTCTTTTTAGTCATTTCAAATTTCCCTCCATATGTTTTTTGATAGTTTTTAGCACTTTTTAATTATGTCATCCACTGTATTTATAGTTTGCTATTCGTCGATCAGTGGCTCTTTGTTTGCCTCCTTTTCTGCACGCTTTTTGATGTATGTAGCTAACTTATGAGGGACACCATAATGAGCCGATATCACATCTGCGTTAAAAATCACATTTCCTGGAGAACTGCCTTTGCTCCAGAACATTTCATCATCTTTGTGATTCTCAACCAAGTCTTTAATAATCTCCTCTGTCGTCATTTTTTTCTTGTCTATTTTGCCTTCAAGAAACATCTCTGTTCTCTGCTCCATCTCGTCCATGATTCTATCTTTGAATTTCATACTGTGCTGTTCATATCGATCGATCAGCTCTCGAGGAGGTCTCTTGACAGCAATTAATCTCAACTTCAATGTCCTCCCAACCACATCGCCAAAGTGCGGATAGATGCGGGTGTAGGAAAAGTAGATTTTTCCCAATCTTTTGCTGTATCTAACATTAAATGGTATCATGTACGCACATTCGTTTTTTGTTCTGTACATTTCAAAGAAACCATGAAACAGCTTCCTTACCTGACTGTCTATATAGGTAATATCTTGGGTAACAAAAAAGACAATAGGGCGGTATCTCCCAAATACTTGAACCGCTTTGTTAACTGCCTTATTCGAGATTTCATACCACTCTCTCGCTGGCATACCAACACCAGCTTCATCCCAGACGATGCATCCGCCAATGATGTTCTTTTCTCTGATTTCTCTCAGGGCTTTCATGAAATCCTTTGCGTAATAGACCACTCGTGTCTCCAGATTGTCATAGAATGTTGGATCAAGCACGTAGCTCAGAGCCAGTGCTGTTGTGCTTTTTCCCACTCTGTGTTTTCCTGTGATAAAACCAAGATAGTTAAATTTTCTCTCATGCACCTTCTTATAGATGTATCTCAGATAGATTTTTGCAGCGTTTCTGGCAATTTTTTCAATGTCCTCACTAAGGGACAAGTGATACAGGTCTGGCGTCAACATCCTCCCCACCCTGCCTTACGGCTTTTATAAATTCCTCATCAGAAACATCTATCTGTCCTTCGATTTCCTCTTCCATCATCTTTGAGTTGTCTATTATCTGTATATTTTGATAATGCAAAATTTCTGCAAACTCCATCAGTATCTCTAATCTTCTTTTTTCTTTCTCCTCCTCACTTCCGATATTCTTTGTTTCCTCCTCTATCCGTCTTTTATATTCCTCTGCAAGCTCCTCTGTTTTCTTCCTTATATGAGATGGAGTAGAAGAAAGCAATAAATGATGAAGGCTTTTCACCCTTGCTATGAAGGCGTATTTCTCCTTGTCGTTCTTGTAAGAATTTGCAAAATGGTTAATGCACTTAGCAAGTTCTCTTATTATAAGTCTATTTTTCATCTCAGCAGAAGTGACTGGAAGCTGAGATTCATCCCCTTCTATCTCCATTTCTATATCATTAGCCTTAACAAAATTCTGTTTCCTCTTTCTCACACTACTAAATTGTCATACACATTTATTTATTTTTCGCAGGAATGGTTTTTTCAATATCTTTAAGTAATGAAAGCTTGATTTCCCAAAATCGCAATTTTGGGAAAAATTTATCACGTGGTTGAGGTATTTGAGATACATGCCAAAGTATAAGGAAGCAGATATAAACTACATAGTTCGGGCTGAAGATTTTGAGAAGATGTACAGGTTTTGCAGGGATCTGAAGGAGAGGAATCTGCTCTTTATTCTCTATTCAACAGGAGCTAGACCATCAGAGATTCTTGAGATGAAGAGGGAGGATGTTGAGATACACGATGACAGGGTCATCTTTCACATCATAACGAAGAAGGTGAGGAAGAAGGGGATGGAAAAGAAGTTCATCATAGACAAGAGGCATCTCGTTCTGAAACTTCCGAGAGAGCACCCCTACATCAAAAACCTTGAGAGATTCGTATCAAAGTTTGAGGAGGGACAGAGGCTGTTCAGGATGACAAGAAGAACAATGCACAACATCATCAGCAGGATAAGTAGAGATGCTCTTGGGATTTCGTTATGCCCCTACAACTTCAGACACTCCTTCTTCACGAGGTTTATAGAATCTGGAGGTAGAATTGAGGAGGCACAGTATCTGAAGGGAGCGAGGGACATGAGGAGCGTGATGCCGTACCTACATGCGAGGAAGGTTGAGTACGATATAGATGTCTAATCTTTCTTCTCTTTCTTTTGTTCCATCTCCTTCGGCACAATCCAGTAGATGGATGCTGAGATCAGGAAAAGAGAACCGGCGATGATGAGATACAAACCGATGTGGTATTGGGTCATTAGGTCTCTCTGCCACCAGCCAGATGTTGCAACACCTTCAGCATGGATGCCAATTTTTTCCAGCTGTGCCTGGGTGAGCATCCCGGATACGGATACATCGACAGTCCAGACTCCGAGCATGACGAGAGAGAAGCCGACAAGAAGGAATATCAGTTTATCCGGGAGTGGGAGTTTCATCTCGTTGATTTTTTTCTTTTTGCTCACCTTTGTCACCGCTTTTTTAATTTCTTCTTTGCTGACTTTACCCTCTCTGCTATGCTCTTTAATCTTTCTTTTCTCTGGCACATTCCTCCCTCCTTTCAGCCACTCTAAACGCAAAGCAGGAGGCTGCAAACAGCAGCACAGACACAGCCATGCAGGAATAGACGATGAGAGGATTTGAGTTGCTTCTTGCATACGTGACATACCCTCCAGTCCAGGTCAGGAGTGCTGCGGAGATACCTGCAAGGAGCACAGCCATGAGGGTTAGGTTTTCGGTTTCATCGGGCATTTTGAGTCACCTTCGATATAAATTCTGGATTGAGGGCATACAGAGATTTTGCTCTACTTCTTTCTGCCTCGATATGAACCAACAACCCATACGATACAAGTGTTTGTAATTTGTTTTCCATCTTTCTATAGCTGGGTATGTATACCCCCATCTTTTTCAAGTAATCCTCTTTCGCTTTCAGCATGGCTTTTTCATTCTTTTGAATGTTGCAACCAAAAACTGGTTTTTCGTCTTTGGGGATAACATCAAATTTTTTTGTGATTAAATTTTTCCATACCTCATAGGAGGATAGTGCAGATTTCTTTTCCAAGAAAATCCTCATAATCTCTTGCTGTAGTGGTGTCAGAAGAGAAAACGCTACATCGAGCCTGCATTCTTTTGGAGTATTGTCCAATATAGACGGTATGTTCAAATTTTTATTGCTCTTCATTTTCCAACCTCCTCAATTTATCTATAACAATAGGATTGATGTAATAAGCACTTTTGACCCTCTTATCGGTGGAAGAGGTTTTTAGCAGAATGCCCAAGTTCACAAGGGAATTTGCAGCCTCCTCAACCTTTTTAACCGTGGGGATGCGATAGAAATGCCTTACAAATTTCAATTTGGAATACAGAATGTCCTTCTCCCCTCTTGCTTTTTCATACCTCTCCTGAAACTCCTTGATTGCAGATTGTATCTCTCTTAATGTGACGGTCTTTGGAGGAAGGTATTTGCTTATCGTTAGTTCAATTGTAACAAAATCATTAACGTTTGGTTCGTTTCCTTTTGATATAATTTTGTTGCATTCCTGCATAACCCTGCTGAAAGTCTCGTTAATCAAACCTGTCCAGATTTCGTGGGCACTCCAGCTTACTCTTCTTTT
>Ga0209834_10001174_pt1 | contig 14949 bp, 14 predicted proteins | sample Mar14236cmmetaG_FD_184134 | JGI IMG/M metagenome (GOLD analysis project Ga0209834, IMG submission 184134) | Marine hydrothermal vent microbial communities from Guaymas Basin, Gulf of California to study Microbial Dark Matter (Phase II) - Marker... ...
AAAAAAATCGGCTCCACAGGAGGGATTTGATCCGCCAACTGGCGGATAACAGCCACCTGCTCTACCGCTGAGCTACTGTGGAACGCAGTGTTGACCTTCTTCAAAAGTTTCAGCTTTCGTGTCAAGAAACCGAAGCTAAGCAATCATTTGATCCTGGTTTTTTTTCTCTTTTGAGTTTATAAACTGAAAGGTCGGAGCCCCATTATCCACAATAACATCACGAGTGATGATACACTTATTTACATCCTTCATATCAGGTAGATTATACATGATTTCCTTCATGACATTCTCCATGATAGCTCTTAATCCCCGTGCGCCGGACTGCCGTTTTGTCGCAATTTCAGCAACTGCTTCCAAAGCATCATCTTCAAACTCCAGATCAACATCCTCCAATTCAAATAACGCCTGATATTGCTTGATCAAGGCATTCTTGGGTTCAGTAAGAATTCTAACCAATGCTTCTTTATCAAGTTCTGACAATGAAGTATTGACCGGAAGTCTGCCGATCAACTCAGGAACCAAACCATATTTGAGTAGATCTTGTGGCTGCACCTTGCTGAGAATTTCACTTCTTTTATCATCGTAAAGTCCCAGAAGTTCAGATCCGAAACCAACAGTCTTTTTATTAATTCTTCTCTCAATTATCTTTTCCAAGTCGTTAAAAGCTCCACCAACGATGAACAAAATGTTCTTAGTATTTATCTCAATAAACTCCTGATGCGGATGCTTTCTTCCGCCTTTAGGAGGTACATTGACCTTCTCACCTTCAAGAAGTTTCAGAAGTGCCTGCTGCACACCTTCACCGGATACATCACGTGTAATGGAAGGTGTCTCGGATTTACGGGCGATCTTATCAATCTCATCCAAATATATGATACCACGCTCCGTTTTTTCAATATCATAATCTGCTGCTTGAAGCAAACGAACCAGGATATTCTCAACATCTTCTCCAACGTAACCTGCTTCTGTGAGCGTAGTTGCGTCTGAAATGGCAAAAGGCACTTTCAAAAATCGAGCGAGTGTCTGTGCCATAAGAGTTTTACCTGTTCCTGTAGGTCCGATCATAATAATATTGCTTTTTTCAAGCTCTACATCTTTTACAAGCTTCTGCTTAAAAATTCTTTTATAATGATTGTAAACAGCAACAGAAATCGTTTTCTTTGCATTCTCCTGCCCTATCACATATTCATCGAGATATTCTTTTATTTCGCGCGGAGTTGGTAGTTCAAAATTATCATCAACCTTTTTTTCGCGTTCCTTTTCAAGAATAGTACTGCAGATCGTGATACAAGTGTCGCAGATGTTGCCGTCAACACCACGCACAAGTTTGTTAACCTGATCTCTGGTTTTTCCGCAAAAGGAACATTTTTGTTCTTCCATATTACTTCCTTTGAGTTATAACCTCATCGATAAGACCATATTCAAGGGCTTCTTTCGCATTCATGAAAAAATTCCTATCAGAATCACTCTCGATTTTTTTGATATCTTTGCCCGTATGTTTACTCAATATTTGATTGATTCGTTCCTTAATTTTTATGATCTCTTTTGCATGAATTTCTATATCCGTTGCTTGTCCCTGCACTCCGCCAAGTGGCTGGTGGATCATAATTCTGGAATTGGGCAGTGCTGAGCGTTTTCCATGAGCACCTGCTGCGAGAAGAAGAGCACCCATACTTGCAGCTTGTCCCATGCAAATTGTGCAAATATCCGGTTTGATATACTGCATGGTATCATAAATAGCAAGACCTGATGTAACTACGCCGCCGGGTGAGTTGATATACATGTGTATGTCATTTTTCGGATTATCCGCTTCGAGATGGAGAAGTTGGGCAATAATGATGTTTGCCATGTCATCATTCATTACAGAACCCACAAATACAATACGATCCTTTAAAAGGCGGGAATAGATATCATATGCCCTTTCACCCTTTCCTGTCTGCTCAATGACCATTGGAATAAGTGTCATTTTTCCTCTTTCTTGCTTTCTTTTTTCTTGGATTCTTTTTGCTTTTTCGGCTTTTTGAAATCCACGGTTCTCTCAATATTTTTAATTATCTTATCACTTATGAGACTTTCTTTTATTTCTTCTTTATCGATCTGCTTCTTATAGAGTTCCTTGTACTTTTCCACGTCCATGCCCATTTTCTCGGCTGAACTCTTGATCTCATTTTCAATTTCTTCATCAGATACTTCCACTTTTTCAAGCTCTTTCAATCTATTCATTACATAATATATGCGAATTTCGTTTTCTGCATAACTTTTATAGATTTTTTTCATTGGGGCAAGTGTTTCTGCATTGAGATTTTTCTGCTGTTGAGTATATTTTTTCATCATATCTTCAGCATAATTATCTACAAAGGATTCGGGTACTTCAAAAGGATTTTTCTCAATTATTGTCTGTAGAATAAGTGATCTTATCTGGCTTTTATTTCTTTGTGAAACCTGCTCGTCAAAATCTTTTTTAATTTCATCCTTCAGTGTTTTTAGAGAATCAAACTCCCCAACTTGTTTTGCGAAGTCATCATTCAGTTCAGGGAGCTCAACCTTCTTCACTTCGTTGACTTTGAGCACCATTTCCATTTTTTTAGACTTATCCTTTTCGTCCTGTGGACCAAGCTCGACAGTTGCAATGATCTCATTGCCTTTTTCCGCACCGATAAGTGCTTCATCAAAAGCTTTACCATAAATTTCCTGCCCAATTTTATATGAGCTTTCTTCTTTTTTTGTAATGTCTTTTCCATCGAATTTCAGAGTAGTATAATTAATGACATCACCCTTTTCAGATGGGGTATCCTTATCTGAGATAGTTGCATAACTTTTCTGTAATCGAGAGAGTTCACCATCTATCATCTTCTTAGTTACTTTTTCAGGTTCGAATTCCACAGAAAAATTCTTGTATTCTTTCAATTCGATCTCTGGATTGACTTCAAAGATGAAGGATAATTCCATATCTTTTTCGGGCTCCCAGTCTGTATCTTCAAGAACACCCTGATTGATGGGATGAATATCCATTTTATCCAGTTCTTCCAATGCCTGCTTATAATATTTTGGCACAGTATCTTCAAAAAATCCCTGTTTTATCTGATCTTTGTACATTCTTTCAATCGTTTTCAGAGGAGCTCTCCCTTTACGAAATCCGGGGAGAGACACATACCGGCTGAATCCCTTGAGCGTAGTTTCATAATCCTTTTGAGCGACATCTTTTGGTACGGAGAAACTCATTTTTCTTTTTGTATCACTCAACTTTTCAATTTTTGGTTTCAATTCCATTCTATATTCCTTTTTACTTTATAAAATCTTGGTGCGAAAGAGGGGACTCGAACCCCTACAACCTCTCGGCCACTGGATTCTAAGTCCAGCGCGTCTACCAGTTCCGCCACTTTCGCACATATCTTTGATATAATATTGCATTGCACAACTATGTCAAATAACCTCTTGGGTTATTCAAGGAACGAAATATTTGCTTTCAGCTTTTCTATTGTATTTTCAAGCTGTTCTTTTCTTTCTTTCTCTTGTTCAATGATCTGAGCAGGTGCATTATTTACAAAATTATCATTATTCAATTTGCCAACACATTTTATCAGACTGTTCTCGACTTTGGACAGCTTCTTCATAAGCCGTTCACGCTCTTCTTCAAGATCAATAATGCCTTCCAGCGGCATGTATATTTCGATGTCGTCAACAACAGTCGTAGCCGATTTCTCTGGCTTAACCGCATCGTCACCAATATAGATTTCATCGACTTTTGCCATGACTTTTATGTAATGACGGTTATTCTGCAATACTGCGCATCGCGCAGGAAGAACATCTTTTACGACGATCTCAACATGTTCAGATGGTGAGACATTCATGTCTTTTCGAATACTTCTAATCGCTGTGATCAGCTTAAAGATGAGCTGCATCCGCTCTGATTCTTTCAGATAGCTATCCTCATCTGCAGAAACTGGAAATTCAGAAAGCAAGATCGATTCCGCTGTTTCGTAAGGATAAAATTCCTTAATCCGCTGCCATATTTCTTCAGTAATAAAGGGCATGATCGGATGAAGCATTTTCAGAGATTCATCAAGAACTTTCAACATGAGATATTTCGCCATTCTCCTGGATGCCTGATCATCAGAATTATAGAATCTTCCCTTGATTATCTCAAGATACCAGGCGCAGTACTCATTCCAGAAAAATTCATACAACTGATGGGTTACATCGAGGAAACGATACTCCTCGTATGCACTATTAACAGCTTTTTTTACTTCATTCAATCTATGAAGTATCCATTTATCCGTGAGCTCGATCAGCTCTTCAGATTCATCCGGCAATCCATCGATCTCTGCAGCATTTGTGAGTGCAAATCGAGCAGCATTCCAAATTTTATTCGCAAAGTTTCTGCCGGTTTCAATCAGTGCATCGGTATACATTACATCATTTCCCTTAGGAGTATTGAAGACCATGCTGAACCTGAGTGCATCAGTGCCGTATTTTTCTATGACGTCAATCGGGTCTGGAGAATTACCAAGGGATTTGCTCATTTTGACACCGTTCTCATCGAGAACTAGACCATGAAGATAAACCGATTTAAAGGGAATTTCTTCCGTCATTTCCATGCCACCCATGATCATACGTGCAACCCAGAAAAAAAGAATATCATAACCTGTGACAAGCAGATCAGTTGGATAGAAATATTTTAGTTCAGGAGTTTTTTGGGGCCAACCAAGAGCTGAAAAGGGCCATAACCATGACGAGAACCAGGTGTCCAGAACATCAGGATCCTGATGGATATGAGTGCTTTGACACTTTGGACACGCTTCCGGTTTTTCTTTTGCGACTATGATCTCACTGCAGTCATCACAATAATAGACAGGTATCCTATGCCCCCACCATATTTGACGGGAAATACACCAATCACGAATATTTTCCAGCCAGTTGAAAAAGACCTTTTTATATCGTGGCGGATGGATTGTAATCTTTCCTTCTTCGATAACCTGCATCGCCTTTTCCGCAAGGGGTTTCATCTTAACGAACCATTGATTTGAAAGATAGGGCTCAATAACTATTTTACATCTGTAACAATGCCCAACACTATGCTGATAATCTTCGATCTTAACGAGCAATTTTTTTTCTTTCAGGTCCATAACGACCTTTTCACGGCATTCAAATCTATCCATACCTGCATACTCAGCACCGGCATTTTCATTCATTATACCATTCTCATTAATAATCGTGATCTTCGGTAAATCATGACGCATAGCCATTTCAAAGTCATTAGGATCATGAGCTGGAGTAACCTTAACGCAGCCGGTTCCGAACTCTTTATCGACAAATTCATCAGCAATAATTGGAATTTCCCTATTAACAAGCGGAAGAAGAATTGTCTCTCCTATTAACTCGGCATAGCGTGGATCATTTGGATTGACCGCAACTGCGGTATCTCCGAGCATAGTTTCGGGACGTGTTGTGGCAACGGTGATAAATTCGTGTTTTCTATCTTTAAGAGGATATTTTATATACCAAAGATGGGATGCCTTGTCTTCGTGCTCAACTTCGACATCAGAAAGGGCTGTGTTGCATCGTGGACACCAGTTTATAATATATTCCCCGCGATAGATAAGACCTTTTTTATAAAGTGAAATAAACGCTTCATTAACTGCATTGGAGAGTCCTTCATCCATAGTGAAACGCTCTCGCCGCCAGTCGCAGCTCGCACCAAGACGCCTAAGTTGATCAAGAATGCGACCGCCTTTTGTTTTTCTCCATTCCCAGATAAGTTCGATCAGTTGCTCTCGTCCAAGATCATGACGATTTTTGCCTTGTTTTTCAAGATCGCGCTCAACAACATTTTGCGTAGCGATTCCTGCATGATCTGTTCCCGGAAGCCAGAGGGTCTCAAAACCCTGCAACTTTTTGAAGCGTATCATTATATCCTGAAGTGTATTATTAAGTACATGACCCATGTGCAGAATATCTGTTACATTTGGAGGAGGAATTACAATGGTGTAGGGCTTTTTCTGAGGATTAACTTTAGCATGAAAAAGCTTTTTGTCAAGCCAGAATTTATACCATTTATTCTCAATCAAATGAGGATCATATACTTTTTCCATTTCTTTCATGGTTGCTCCTTTGATATTCAGCGATGAAAATCGGTTAGAAGACCGATTTTTGACAGTGCTATATGCTGTCAAGTTTTGTCCATTGGGTTACGTACTTCTTATATATACTAAAAAAGAGCAGTGCATGACTGCTCTCTGTCAGGAATCGGTAACTCAAATGAGTATCAAATCCCTAACAGATAATCTATATCCACTTCGTCGACGGTTTCCTTGCGTAGCTCTTCCAATATCTGTTTGAATATCTGGCGTACACGCTCGCGGGAAAGCCCGAGTTCACGTGCGATCTGTGCAAAGTTCTTTCCCTTATCATCATCGCCAAAACCGAAATATTCCTCGATAATACGCGCATCTCTTGTGTTAAGGGTCTTGATCTTTTTATTGATCTTATCATGTAGCTTCTTTCTGTAATATATCTTTTTAGGATCGCTGACATCTTCATGATAAGAGGGCGCAGTGACTTTTTTCGCAGCCATTCGTGAGAGAGCATCAGATTCTCCATACATATTTTCAAGTGGAACAATATCCGTAGTCGTATTCATCAGCTCAAGTGCTTTTTCTTCTTTGACATCAACCTGTTTTGCAATTTCTTCTACAGTAGCTTCCTCACCACTTTTTGCCCGATGCTTTCTTCGTGCGTCCCGGATCTTGCTTATGGTCGTTATGGTCTTTGCAGGAATTCGTATTAGCCGGTTCTTCTCATATATGGCATACTGAATTGACTGCTGTATCCACCATACCGCATACGTGATGAGTTTGGTTTCCCTGCTCAGATCAAACCGTTTAATTGCTTTTATCAGACCAAGATTACCTTCACTAATGAGTTCGGATAAGCTCAGTCCTTTTCCCTGGAATTTGCTCGCAACTTTGACCACGAATTTGAGATTACTTTCGATGAGTTTATTCATTGCCTTCTCATCTCCAGACTGAGCTTTTGTAACCAGCTCACGCTCTTCTTCGCGGCTCAGTGTGGGGAAATCTGCAATATCGGATAGATATTTTTGCAATCCCCTGTCCTCAGCAGGATTCATCGGAATAATTTTTGCTACCAAAATTCTTTAGTTTAGTTGAATGGAACTACCAATTAACGTCTTTGATCTTAATCCTGTTCCCTTTTTTCAAGATATCTATTTATTGAACTTTTATCGCAACATAATGATAGAACTGAGGAGGAGTCAACACATAGAGAAGCATAGAATCAGTGTCATCATCCTTCATTTTTTCAACAGCTTTGAAATAATCTTTCGTGCTCTCTATCTCCTCATCTCCGAGTTCGAGAATAATATCGCCAACATTGAGATTGGAATCATAGGCGGGAGAACTGATGTCGATCTTAGAGACTATCACACCTTTGTCAATATTCAAGTTGAACTGCCTGGCAAAATCAGAGTCCAAGCTCTTTACTTCAATACCGAGCCAGGATCTTTCATCATCTGTGGATTGAGGTTTTGATGCAACACTGGATTCAGGAAAGGATTCCAGTTTTGCAGTTTTAGTAAGCTCTTTTCCATCACGTATGATCTTCATTGATATCTTATCACCAACCTGCTTGTTTGCAACCATTAATCTGAATTTATTTAAATTTTTCACGGGTTCGTCATCAAATTCGATAATAACATCACGTTTTTTCAATCCGGCTTTTTCGGCTGGAGTATTACTTTCGACCTTGCCGATCAGCACGCCTTCAAGATTCGGCAGATCAAGACTTTTCTGCAAAGCGGGAGTAATTTTCTGAGGAAGAATACCGAGATATGCTCTTTCTACAAATCCTTTATCAATAAGATCATCGATCAGCGCTTTTACAATGTTTATGGGAATTGCGAAACCAATGCCTATGTTCCCGCCACTCACAGATGATATCGCTGCATTGATACCGATCACATTTCCGTGAATATCCACAAGCGGTCCGCCGCTATTTCCGGGATTGATCGCAGCATCGGTTTGGATGTAATCCTGATAAACCGGAGAATCTGCACCAAAATTGAGATTCGCTCGACCTTTTGCGCTCACCACGCCTGTCGTCACTGTACCCCTAAGATTTTCTGAAAATGGATTTCCAATTGCAATGACCCAGTCCCCCACTTCGATCCAATCTGAATCTCCAAGAGGAGCTATGGAAATATCAGCATCTTTATCAACAACAATTCTGATCACAGCAATGTCTGTTTTATCATCCAGTCCAACGACCTCTGCATCGTAGCGCATTTGGTCATCCGTCGTGACAGTAATCTTGGCATCTTCACTCTTGCCTACTACGTGATTATTGGTAAGAATGTACACGTCATTCCCATCTTTTCTGAAAATAAATCCGGAGCCATATCCTACAGTACGTCTCTTATTTTCCGGCTCAGGAAAGAAAAATTTGAAGAAATCTTCATTAAAAGGAAGTGGGGAAGAGAACTGCTTGTAGTTACTTTGAGCTTCCCATTCTACCTTGATGTTCACAACAGTACCAATAAGATCATCAACGATCTTTACAAATGGACTGTGTCCATCATTATCTACAAGTGGAATAGATGCAAATGCTGTTGTCGAAAAACAAATTACCAGCAAAAGAATGATCAATGAATATTTCACTCTTCGGTGGAACATATACGTAACCTCCAATTTCGTTATGCTTTTTTTACTTTTCCGCTCTTGATACAACTCGTACAGACCGTCATTTTCTTAACGATTCCATCTACTTCAACTGAAATTCTCTGAAGATTCGGATTCCAGCGACGATTCGTACGTCTGTCTGATTTACTTCTATTATGACCAAACATTGGGCTTTTCCCGCATATTTCACATTTCTTTGACATAAAAACCTCTTATATATTTAATTAGTTTCAGTTTAGATGACATTTTTCTGAGACCGTAAATTTTGAAGCAAGTTTTTTATTTCTTGCTTCTTATACAAAATAGGTTTAGGATTTATTCATGGCAAGAAAAAAAGCATTATTTTATATAGAAACACTTGGATGTCCCAAAAACTTGGTAGATAGTGAAGTGATTGTCTCAAATATTCAGGATGTGGGATGTGAGCTTACACATGAACCCCAAAACGCAGAAGTATTGATAGTGAACACGTGCGGATTCATTCAACCGGCAAAGGAAGAATCAATAGATGTAATACTGGATTTTGTGCGTTTTAAAAAAGAAGGTAATTGCAAAAAATTAATCGTTGTCGGATGTCTTGTTCAAAGATATAAAGAGGAGCTGAAAAAGTCAATACCTGAAGTCGATCACTTTTTTGGTTTGGATGAAATTTCTGAGATCAATCACATTTTTAATTCAGTAAATTTTTTCGAAGAAAAGCGCTTCATCCTTACTCCGAAACATTATGCATATCTACGTATCAGTGATGGCTGTGAAAATTTCTGCTCTTATTGTGCAATACCCTTCATTCGCGGACCTGTTTACAGCAAGCCGATCAGTGAAATCGTGGACGAAGCTCAGCAATTAGTTAACCATGGAGTGAAAGAAATAATTGTAATCGCTCAGGATATTGGGAATTTCGGGGTGGATATTTATGGTGAAAGTCGTCTTATTGAACTTCTACTTGCTCTGGATAAGATCAATAATCTCAGTTGGCTGCGTCTTTTATATTTGAATCCTCAACATATCACAAAGGAGCTGCTTTTTACAATAAAAAACAGCAAGAGAATTTGCAAATATCTCGATATACCAATTCAACATATCAGTGATAATATTCTAACAAAAATGAATCGTAAAACTTCCAAAAAGGATATCATACAAGCTCTTGACATAATCCACAATATCGTTCCGGAACTCTCTATCAGAACAACCTTTATCGTGGGATTTCCCGGTGAAACTGAAAAGGATTTTGAAGAGCTTCATGGTTTTATCCAGGAACAGAAATTCGACTGGCTCGGTGTATTTAAATATTATCAGGAAGAGGGCACAAAAGCTGCTTCTTTGCCGGATCAAGTTCCCGAATATATCAAACACAAACGATATGAAAAATTGATGAAAGCACAAAAAGCTATCTCGCAGGACAGATTGGAAAGTTTTATCGGAAAGAAGTTGTCCGTTATTGTTGACAAGAAAATTAAACCTAAAATCTATGAGTGCCGTTCAGAATTCGATGCTCCGGATATAGACGGTATTGTTTTTCTTGAGGAAGCTGACGTGAATGTTGGTGATATTGTTGAAGTCGAAATTGTGGATAGTCTTGAGTACGATCTCATCGCACATCCGGCTAAATAAATGAATATGATAAGGAGTAACAGCATGAGAAAAAGAATCTTTAGCGGCATACAGCCCAGCGGAAAATTGCATATTGGAAATTACCTTGGTGCGATCAAGAACTGGATCGGACTTCAGGATGAGTACGACTGCGTCTGGGGTATTGTAGATTACCACTCTATGACCATTCCATATGATCCCGAAGGAATGGAAGAGCGTGTGATTGATTGTGCTGCGACATATCTTGCTGCAGGGCTTGATCCTAAAAAATGTGTGCTCATGATACAATCAAAAGTTAAAGAGCATACTGAGCTGACATGGATATTGAATACAGTTACTCCTGTTTCATGGCTTGAAAGAGTGCCGACTTTTAAGGATAAATCCAAGCGATTCAAAAATAATATAAATATGGGTTTGATGGATTATCCCGCACTCATGGCTGCGGATATCATCCTATATAAAGCTCATGCAGTTCCTGTCGGCGAAGATCAGCTCCCCCACCTTGAATTGACCAGGGAGATCGTTCGTAGATTTAATAATATTTTTGGTGATGTTTTCCCCGAGCCAAAAGCAATTATTCAAAAGGGTGCTTTGATAAGAGGTTTGGATGGACAGGCAAAGATGAGTAAATCTCTAAATAACTGTCTGTATATTGATGATACTCCTGAAGAGATCTGGAAAAAACTTGCAGTTGCAGTGACCGATCCTCAAAGAATTCGTAAGACTGATCCGGGTGATCCTGAAGTGTGTAATATTTTCTCTTTGCATCAGCTTTTCTCAACTGACGAACAAATTGCCTATTGTGCAGAAGGATGCCGCACTGCAGGAATTGGCTGTTTGCAATGCAAAAAGATCCTTTCTGACAATATTGCGAACGGGCTTGCCCCAATTCGGGAAAATAAGCAAAAGCTTTTAAATAATATGAGTTATATTAAGGATGTACTCACAGAAGGTATTGCACATAGCCAAAAGATCGCATCAAAAACCATTGAAGAAGTGTACGAAAAGATCGGCACGAACTATAAATTCATGAAATAGAATATAATAATTCTTCTCGCACCTAAGTTGTACTTGGGTGCGTTCCGCTATTGCGGTCATTTCGGGGAAATGCCCCTGCATGATGTAATTTAAACATAAATCAACGAGATTATCCCACCCCATGACATCCTCTCAAATTTCTTTAAATAATTTGACAGTAAAATGCCAGCTATTGCTTTTATGTTTCATTAAAAATGACTTAGGTTAAAATTTATGTACACGATATTACTTATTATACATGTGATCGTCTGTGTTGCTTTGATCGTCTCAGTGCTTTTGCAGTCCAGCAAAGGCGGAGGACTTGGTGGTGCTTTTGGCGGTGGAGGTGGAGACACGCTCTTTGGCGGACAAACCGCTTCCAATTTCCTAAAGAAAACCACCCGTGTTCTTGGTGTATCTTTTATAGTAATTACTATCTTACTCGCCATGACCCTTAAGACAACTAAATTGCAGAAAGAAGCTGGGCAGGTATCTGAGGAGCTTCAGAAGGAAATAGACGAAACAGACCAGACGCCTAAAGAAGTACCTGCGACTCTACCTGAAGGTTTCGAGGTAATACCGGAAGAATCCGGAACCCAAGAACAATAATTTATTCTCGTGCAGAAGTGGCGGAACTGGCAGACGCGCAAGACTAAGGATCTTGTGTCCGTAAGGATGTAGGGGTTCGAGTCCCCTCTTCTGCACCAAACATATTTTATACAATCTTCTGCGCCCGTAGCTCAACTGGATAGAGCACCTGACTACGGATCAGACGGTTCCCTGTTCGAATCGGGGCGGGCGCGCTTTCCTTATCATGAACATCGCAATATATTTCTATTTTATTGACATTTGAAGTTACCATATCAAATAAAAGTTATTACTATATTGGAGTGTCAATATGAAAAAAATAATAATCGGTTTAACTTTACTCTGTATGACTTTCCTGATATCATGCTCATCAAGCACCAGTTCGGACGACTCCCCCACCATTACATTCGTTCATCCACAAAACAATGAAACGATCAATGATTCAATTTACACGATAGAGGTCTCCGTCGAGGACACTAAAAGCATTTTATCTGTTTCCATTTATGTAGACTCGGTCTGTCTGTACCAATCACCCTCCAATAAAAATTATAGCTGCGAATGGCACACCTACTGGTTTACAGAATCTTATGACCATACAATTAAAGTAGAAGCCCTTAACAGCGATGACAAAACTACAACAAAATCCATTGATGTGACACTTTCGGAACAAGCATATGTAGCGCCTAAGCTACTTTCACCTGCAGACAATTCCACACTTCAGAATCCACTCAATTTCTCATGGACAGCACTTCCTCAAACGTTTCAATATGAAGTTTATATCACAATAAATGATACGCCATTTGTTAACACTACAGTAGATACTACCTATTCAAACTCATTTCTCATTTACGGACCTGCAACCTGGCAAGTGAAAGCTCAAAATGCTCTTGGCATGGAATCAAAATTAAGCGAATTGTATCACTTCATTCTTAACGAAACAAAATAATAATATTTATTAGAGTACTTTTTTACTTTTTTCTTTTCGCTAAAGAAAGAGAATTAATTATGTAATTTAGATTTGATCGTCTTAAGTAGCAAGGTTATGTGGCTTTGCCACTTTTTTTGAGTTCAATAATATAAAAAGAAGCAACAAGAGCAGATCTCACTGCTTTAGAGAGTTCATCATCTGATTATATATTGACATCAGTTCTCACTTTTTCCAGTTTGTTATTCTTATCATATTGTTGAAAGGAAATTTTATGTTAAAAAGAATAGCAAAGATTGGCTTGGTTGCGCTCATTTTTAGTGTAATCGTAATAATACTTTCCGGTTGTGATTGCTGTGATATTAGTATAAAAACCGGGAAAGGAAAAGTTATTGTAAACGGTGTTCATCTGAAGCATAAACGAACGATCCATCTTGAGGAAGAATATGACCTGTCCTCAATCAAACTGGGGGTTGGAAGTGGTGAGATAGATTTATCAGGTCATAAACAAAAAAATATTTCACTTGATATAGTTATCTATGAAAAGGAACCGAATGATGCAAGCGTGTATCTGAAAGATAATCTGCTGAAAACAAAAAGCATAGGACATCATCCCGTGTATATAGACAGTATTGGCGGATATCTTCCTGAAAATATTTCCTTAATCCTTTCTGGAGGCAGCGGAGATATTTATGTAAAAAATTTCCATTCCTCTCCTAAAATCTCTTTAAGCACAGGGTCTGGAGATAATGAAATTACGAATTGCACAAATATTGGAAGCATCATTGCAGATATGGGAAGCGGAGATATTGTTCTGGATGAAATGGAAAATTTGAAACATTTAAGCACCGATTCCGGCAGTGGTGATGTGTTTGTGAAAAATTCAACAATTATAGATGCAGATTTTGAAACCGGATCTGGAGATATTGAAATCAAGAACACACAATTTGAATCCATCAATGCTGAAACCGGTTCAGGTGATGTCATTCTGAAAAACTCTGCATATCAAAATGGGAACTTTGATACAGGATCTGGTGATGTAATAGAATCCCGATCAATATAGAAACTATTCGCACATATGACTGATTTCAATGATAAAATGAATTTGGTAATGAGATTCAGAACGAAATCTGAGGACGTACAGATCACAATGGATTTCTATCAATATCTGAGGAAGCAGAAAAAATGACTACTGCCTTCGAAAGGAATTTATCACACTGGAACGAATACCAAAATACACCTTGGGGACGTTTATTCTATACAATAGCTCATCAAAATCTTAGTACTCATATTCCGAACAAAAATTGCCAAATTCTCGATGTGGGATGTGGTAATGGAAGAACCGGAATTGATTATGCAATACAAGGGCATCACGTTACAATGGTTGATGCTTCTGAACGAATGATTTCTGAAACGAGGGATAAAGCCCGGAAATCTGGTGTGGATGATAAAATTGATTATCTGTGTGCAGAATTTTCCGAACCGCAACATTTACTTGGCAATAAAACCTTTGATGTCATTTTGTGTCATAATATAATAGCATATTTAGATGATGGACCTTCTGCGGTCAAGGTGATTTGCAAATATTTAAAAAGCAATGGAATCCTATCTTTAATAAGCATGAACCGTTACTCAGAATCATACAGACAAATCCTACAACAGCATAATCCAGAAGCAGCCCAAGAAATGTTAGATGCAAAATACTATACTTCAAAACTGTTCGACACACCAATCAAACTGTATTCTGCACAAGAAATTATTAACCTTCTTCAGTCGGAAAATTGTTCGATTCAAAATCATTATGGTATCCGTTGTGTAAATGACTATATCTTTGAAAACAACATAAAAGAAAATCAGGATTTCTTTGCAGGACTCGAACAACTTGAGCTTGCAATGAGAGATCAATATCCCTATTATCTTCTTGCACGCTTTTTCCATATTATAGCTCGGAAAGATCACAGGTAACTATGTTATTTTCCCAACTCGGATAAACCAAATGATTATTAACTCAAATTTATCGAAATTAATAAATAATAATACATTAAGCCCAGGAGAATTCTAACTATGATCTGGCTTCAGGCAATAATCGTCGCTGTATTTGTTCTCATTCATCTTTTTGCTGAAAGATTTCGG
>Ga0209834_10001175_pt1 | contig 14946 bp, 8 predicted proteins | sample Mar14236cmmetaG_FD_184134 | JGI IMG/M metagenome (GOLD analysis project Ga0209834, IMG submission 184134) | Marine hydrothermal vent microbial communities from Guaymas Basin, Gulf of California to study Microbial Dark Matter (Phase II) - Marker... ...
ATGTTGTAGATCGCAATGTGATACTGGTAGATGATGTTCTGTTCACCGGGCGGACAATAAGGGCGGCGCTGGACGCCATCATTGATTTCGGACGGCCGCGCTCAATCCAGCTCGCGGTTCTTATCGATCGCGGACACCGTGAATTGCCCATAAGGCCGGATTATGTCGGCAAGAATATTCCCACGTCCAAGGAGGACCGGGTTCTTGTGCGGCTGGAGGAACGCGATAATTGTGAAGAGGTGATTATCGAGATCGCCGGGCTGAAAAGGAAGACAGCCAAATCCGGCGGCAGGGCAAGCGGCAAGGGGGGGAAAAAGAAATGAAATTGAAATCAAGACATCTGCTGGGACTGGAGGGAATGGCGGGCGACGAGTTGAAGCTTATTCTTGATACAGCCGAGTCGTTTCGAGAGATAATCGAACGGCCCATCAAGAAAGTCCCGACTCTTCGCGGTATGACGGTGTTAAACCTCTTTTATGAACCCTCGACAAGGACCAGAATCTCGTTCGAACTGGCAGAGAAACGTCTTTCGGCCGACACCATCAATTTTTCCAAATCGATGTCATCGGTAACCAAAGGGGAGACGCTCAAAGATACGGTCCAGAATATTGAAGCCTTGAAAATAAACATGATAGTCATCAGGCATTCATCCTCAGGTGTTCCCTACTATTTGACCCAGTGTACCGATTCCAATATTATCAATGCCGGTGACGGGCGGCATGAGCACCCAACCCAGGCGCTTCTGGATATGTTCACGATACGCCGGAAATATGGAAGACTGGATGGTCTCAGGGTGGTTCTGATCGGCGATATCAAACACAGCCGGGTGGTTAGGTCCAATATCTGGGGGTTGAAAGCGATGGGCGCCTCGGTGGCGGTGTGCGGGCCATCGACACTACTTCCGTACGAAGTCGAGAAATTTGGTGTAGATATTTACACCGATCTCGATAAGGCCATGGACGGGGCCGATGTGGTCAATATCATGCGAATTCAGCTTGAACGCCAGCAGGCCGGGCTGTTTCCTTCGATGCGGGAATATACGAATCTATTTGGTGTAACCAGAGACAGGCTTAGACTGCTTAACAAAAATTACACAATCATGCACCCGGGCCCGATCAATCGCGGGGTCGAAGTCACCTCGGATGTGGCCGACAGCAAATCATCGGTGATACTTGAGCAGGTCACCAACGGCCAGGCGGTCAGAATGGCAATCCTGTATCTCTTATCAGGCAAGAAACGGGAGGAGGGGGAATAAGATGAAAAAACCGAAATACGATTTAGTTATTAAGAGTGGCCGCGTAATCGATCCAGCATTTGGTTTTGGCAAGGAAGCCGATGTTTTTGTCAAGGAAGGAAGAATTGCAAAGATTGCCCGAGAGTCAAAAGTAACGCTTAAAGAAATCTCCTCTTTGCCGGAAGAAAATATAATCGACGCCTCCGGCAAGATAGTTTGTCCGGGGCTGATAGATATGCATGTGCATTTCCGGGAACCGGGTTTCGAGGGCAAGGAGACGATTATCACCGGTTGCCGGGCGGCGGCCGCAGGCGGGTTTACGACGGTCTGCTGTATGCCCAATACATCACCGGCGGTGGATAATCAGGAGACCATCGAGTTTATACTGTCCCGTTCCGAGGGCGCCGATGCCCGGCTTTATGTAGTCGGGGCGATCACCAAAGATCTCAAAGGGGCCGAGCTGGCCGAAATCGGCGATCTTGTAAAAGGCGGGGCGGTGGCTATCAGCGATGACGGCGCCTATGTGCAGAATCCGGAGATCATGCGGCGGGCGCTTGAGTATGCCAAGATGTTCGATATCCCGATTATCACGCATGCCGAAGACGAATACCTTTGCTCGGGCGGAGTCATGAATGAATCGTTCGAGGGCACCCGGTTGGGCATGAAAGGCAGGCCGGCGGTGGGCGAAGTAATCGCGGTTCTGAGAGATATAAAACTCTGTCAGTTTGTCGGTGGGCGGCTTCATGTGGCGCATGTTTCGACGGCCGGAGCGGTCGAGGCGATCCGGCAGGCCAAGAAAGAAGGTCTCAATGTGACGGCCGAGGCGGCGCCGCATCATTTTACCCTGACCGACGATGCTATCGGAAAAGAGTTCGACACCAATTTAAAGGTCAACCCGCCATTGCGGACAAAGAAGGATGTCGATGCCGTTATAAAGGGATTGGTCGACGGCACTATCGATTGTATCGCATCCGATCACGCGCCTCATTGCGAAGAGGAAAAGGATGTAGAATTCGATCAGGCACCGCCGGGTATGATCGGTCTCGAGACCACTCTGGGATTGGTCAAGACGTATCTTATCGATAAGGGGTATCTCTCATGGGCCGATGCCATTCGGAAAATGACCGTTGGTCCGGCGCGCATTCTCGGTTTGCCGGTCGGGACGCTGGAAAAAGACTCGTCGGCCGATATCACAATCATCGATCCGGATAAAAAATGGACGGTGAAAAAGGAGAAATTCCAGTCGAAATCGCAAAACTCTCCATTTATCGGCTGGAAGCTTTCCGGCAAGGTCAGCCACACGATTCTGGGCGGAAAGGCGGTTTATTCGGGGAAGTGAGACTTTTCAAATATTAATGTTCGAAATCAATTGCGCTGTCAGATTACGGAAACTGACAGCGCTTCTCTTTTACTCTATGGGATCGACGATTGAGCCGATAAAGAGTATCTCACCGGTTTCGTTATCGACGATAGCACAGACAAACGGCCGGTTTATCTCCATGACGAAATTATCTGCCGGGTAGGCAATTTTTTTCATCAAGACCGATGAAACAGCGGCCGCCTCGGTTCCTTCTTCATTGACCTCGACAAACGTCTTCTGTTTGGCTTCGCTGATAAAAGCATCGCCCGGTTTGGCGTTCTCAATAAGATTGGAGAAATCGGCCCTGCCTCTATCGAAGGCTAATATTATTCCCATCGCCTTCAAAATATCATTAACTGTTTTTTCGTATTCCAGTTTGAATTTTGGTAGAAAGACAGTGCCTTCTTTTTCATGGTATTTACGCATCCAGGTCAGCCAATTGTCGGAATCAATTTCGTTCAGGAATGATTTGTAATCCCGGTTTGTTTTGGACGGCAGAAATATATGCATTCGAATTTGTCCGCCCGCATAGTCAAGGGCGATCGATTGCATATCATGATTTTCAAAATAAGAGAATTTGCGCGATTGAGACATAAAGGTCGTTTTCTTCGGGCCGTTTTCAAGAGTTTGAAAATCGCGTATGGTGTTTGATTTCGTATCGAATTTGGTTTTCCATTCGCCCTTGAAATAGACGGCATTCAGAAGAAGCATCAGATCATCCGGGCTAATTCTCTCGATAATATTTTGTATTTTGTTATTGGTTTTACTGCGAACCCATTGATTGATCGGCTCCGGGTCGTCGGCCCGATCCACTTCGGCGTCGTAGAAATTCGACACCAGATCAAGAAAGCTTCTATTAAATGGAGCATCGGTCAACATCCAGACCGAATTGGCTATGTTGAGTTCCACTTTCGGATCGGTGTTTTCAAGGGCTTTTGTTATCTTTTGGAAATAGTTATTGATGGCGTCATCCGACAGGCCGCCAAATCCGAGTGCGGCCCGCATTTCTTCTTTAGTCGGGCCATTGGCGCCGTTGAGAGTCATGGCAAGAACAGCGCGCATACTGAACGGCGATATGAAAGTATTATCTCCGGGGTCAGCCCGATTAATCTCATAGAAGAATTTCAGCGCAAATTCATTTGACCGCTTGATATTATCAGCCGTTGTCATGTTGCTATCGCCCGCCGACAATGCCGGTATTAACACGAAAATCGCGATAATCAGCAGAATCGGTCCGGCTCCTTTTCCTGTCAGCATGTTCACCTCCATATAAAAACGGTTCATTTATCTTCTCGAGATACATAAATCGAACCATTTTCTTCCCAATATCCTAAAAAATATTACATAAGCTTATATGTCAGGCCAAGAGCCAGGGTTTCTTTCAGACGGCCCTTTTTGCTTATCTGCTTATCATAAAGCAATTGCGTATAAAAAGTCACCTGGATATATTTTGATATCGAGGCCGTGATAGTGTTTTCCAGATTGACATCTATGGCTTTCCAGTAATCTTCAGCCTCGGTACCCTCAAAATCGTCTTTTTTGGAGAAGAAGAAGGCCCTGTAAAGACCAAGCTTGCCGACATAACCCAGCTTATCATTGAAGACCATGGTAACATCGGTTACCGATTCGAGGCCGCCGTCCAGCGAGGTGATATTTTCGGTTGTGGTCGGATCATCCGGCGAAACGGCATCACGATTGATATTTTCTTTGATGGCCAGGCCGAGACGGCTGAGAATTTCATCTTTGTCCTTTTTAAGCAAAGTCCTGGCAATACCGGCCGATTCGGTCAGTGTTATCGGATTGATATATCTTTTATTGGTATCGATTGAGGCATCAAAAAACTGGCTTTCGAATCTGAATGCGACATAGGGGTCAACCCATTTATGCAGTGTAAAAAGCCCCAGTGCTTCCAGGTCGATTTTATCGGTCGATTTTTCCGGCTTGGCCCATTTTTTTGTTTCTACATCCTGGTTGTGTGTCTGGCCAAAAGCCAGCTTGACGGTATTCTTGAGATTAAATTTGGGCGAGACCTGTCTTTTAAAGACACCGTCGGCGTTGGCCACCCACGAAAAGCTTCCCGCCTCACCGCCTTCCCAGCTGTCGGAATATGCCGCCTGAGTTATATTAAGACCGAGATTGAATGATTTCTCCCACCCGGCTTCATCTTCGCCCGATGCCGAAATAGCCAATGCGAAGAAGACCGCCAGATAAAGCATTGAAAATCCTTTCATATTTCCTCCGATTTTTTTGATTAATACTATTGCCTAACCATCAAATAAAACTACTAAAACAAAATCAACAATTAATTTTCCATATTGTTTTATCTCATTACCATATTTGGCACAAATACGAGCCGCTGCCAAATGTTGTTGACAATTTAATAATGTGAAATTACTCTGGGAATGTGCAGGAAATGAATTTAAACTCCGAAGTGCAGTACCTTAAGGGCGTCGGTCCTCGTCGGGCCCAGATACTCAATGGAATAGGGGTACATTGTATTCGCGATCTGTTGTACTATCTTCCTCGCCGTTATATCGACCGGTCCATGATTGTCCCGATCGGTTCTCTCAAGGCCAACATGACGGCTACCGTGATCGGGAAGGTGATGGGTTCGGGGATTCTCATGGGCCGCCGGAAAAGGCTCGAGGTGGTGCTTGGTGATGACAGCGGCTATATTTCCCTGATATGGTTTGCCGGTTACAAGTATCTGGAGAAGATGTTCAAAAAAGGGGATATTCTTTCGGTAACAGGGCAGGTTACATATTTTCAACAGAGACAGATTGTGCATCCGGAGGTCGAACGGATCGAGGATGAGGCGGCCGAGTTGATTCACACCGGGCGTATTGTCCCGGTATATCCTTCGACCGGCGCCTTGAAAAAGGCTGGTATCACCGGCAGGGCGTTACGCCAGCTGGTCAGCCGCGCTCTGGAAATGGTGGGTGACAGGATCGATGATTATCTTCCCGATAAATTCAGAAAGGAAATCGATCTTCAGGCCCTGGGCAACGCCCTCCATCTGATTCATTATCCCGAGAAGGTCGATGATCCGGAGCGGGCCCGCAAGCGCCTCGCATTTGATGAACTGCTGGATTTACAGTACCTGATTCTTAAAAGCCGCAAGGACAAAAACCGGATTAGTAAGGGGCATGAATACGCCCGGCCGGGGAAAAAGGTGAAGGACTTTTTGAAAGCGCTTCCCTTCAGATTGACGGAGGATCAAAAGAAGACGACAGAACGAATACTTGCGGATATGCAGGCCGACAAGCCGATGCATCGCCTGATGCAAGGGGATGTCGGTTGCGGGAAGACAGTAGTCGCCCTGATAGCTTCGGTATATGCGGCAGAAAATGGATTACAGACCGCTTTTATGGCGCCGACCGAACTCCTGGCCGAGCAGCATTATAATAACTGGCGGCAACCGCTGGAAGATATCGGGATCACATCGTCGTTGATGACCGGGGCATTGAAGGCGGCAGACCGCAGGCGGATAAATGAGGCGGCGAAATCCGGAGACAGCAATATCGTCTTTGGCACCCACGCGGTTATTTCCGACACGGTGCAGTTTAAAGAGCTTGGCCTGGTGATTATCGACGAGCAACATCGTTTCGGTGTCATGCAAAGGGGCCGGCTGATCGGCAAGGGCAAACACCCGGATACGCTGGTTATGACGGCGACTCCAATACCCCGAACGCTGGCTCTGACCCTTTACGGCGATCTCGATATATCGTCTATAAGAACCATGCCGCCCGGCCGCCAGCCGACCAAAACTGTGTGGCGGAGCGCGTCTTCGCGGCCGGAGATGTACAAGTATCTGATAACGCGGCTGGAAGACGGGGATCAGGTGTTTTTTGTATATCCGTTGGTCGAGCGATCCGAAAAAATGGATTTGCAGGCGGCCGAGGACGAATACAAACGTCTTAAAAAGGAAGTCTTCGGGCAATTCAATGTCGGTCTGGTCCACGGCCGGATGAAGAACAACGTCAGAGAAAAAACAATCGGCGCGTTCAGGAAAAAGGAGATCGATATTCTTGTTTCCACGACCGTGATCGAGGTGGGAATCGATATTCCCACCGCTAATGTCATGGTTATCGAGCATGCCGAGCGTTTTGGTCTATCACAGTTGCATCAGTTGCGAGGGCGGGTTGGCCGCGGCGGCAAACGGGGGATGGCCATCGCGGTGGCATCGACCCCGATAAGCGATCTTGCCAAAAAAAGACTGGACATGTTTGTTTCGTCGACCGATGGTTTCAAAATTGCGGAGGCTGATCTTGAATTGCGCGGCCCGGGCGAGTTTTTCGGGACCCGTCAGCACGGGTTACCGGAGTTAACCGTGGCCAATCTTGTACGGGACACGGATTTGCTGACAGCGGCGCGTGAGATCATAATAGAGCTTTTGGGTAAAGCCAGGGATTTCGATATGGATGATCGAAGATTGATTAATTATCTTGAAAGCAGACTTGCAGGACGCAAGACATTGACAAAATTTGGCTAATAAAACCTGAACGAAAAATCGATATAATTATGAAGTTAAAGAGGAATATATGAGTGAATCGGAAAAAAAGATGGACGCCAGCTTTTTTCAACTGATAGTCTCTCTTCAGATGGCGGCTATGCAGCAGATGGGAAAGATCGCATCGCCGGTATCGGGGAAAATCGAAAAAAACCTTGAGCAGGCCCGGGTCAGTATCGATATGCTGGCCATGATTGCCGAAAAAACCGACGGTAATTTGACACCGGATGAAAAAGACCTGATCGACCGGGTGCTTTTTGAGTTAAGAATGAATTTTGTCGATGAGACAAAAAAGAGCGAGGAAGGTCCTGCGGAAGGTGAAGAAAAGGAAGCGGAAGGAAAAAAGCAGGATGAGATCTCCGATGATGGGAAACCGGATGAAAAAAACAAGGAATGATAATTCTGGTCAACTTATGTATCTTCACGACCGGTGTAACTTCCCTTTTGACTTGCTTTTTGGCCGGTTTTGATGTATAATTGCAGGGGTTACATGGTGAAAGAAAGCAGTTGGGATTTCGATACTTCATTTTCCTTGCTAAAAGGACATTTCGGAGACCGCATTATAACCGGCAGGCCGTTATCCGATTTAAATACATTCGGGACTGGGGGGACAGCGAGTCTGTTTATGGAGGTGAAATCGGGTGAAGAGCTTGCCCGGCTGGTCAAAGTAGTCGCAAAATTAAATATTCCGATATTTATGCTTGGAGGCGGTTCGAATGTCCTGATAGCGGATTCCGGTTTTGACGGATTGATAATAAAGAATTCGATTTGCGGTTTGGAACATGACGGCAATAACATTTCCTGTGGAGCAGGCGAGGAACTTCAGGCGCTTGTAGATTACGCGACACAGTGCGGATTGTCCGGCGTGGAATTTGCTACTGGTATATGGGGAACAGTTGGCGGTGCTGTCTTCGGGAACGCCGGCGCTTATGGCGGAGAGATCGGAAATGTTTTAATCTCCGCTGAAGTTGTTGACAGACAGGGGAATAGAAGAGAAGAGAAGGTTGGGTATTTTGAATTTTCTTATCGCTGGTCCAAACTTAAGGTGACGGGGGATTTTGTAACCAGGGTAAATTTTGCACTAAAAGCAGGCAAAAAGGAGGAAATTCAAGGCAGAGTAGATGAAATTATGACCATGCGGCGGGAAAAATTTCCAATCGGTTTGAATTCAGCCGGCTGTTTTTTTAAAAATATTCCCGACAAGACGCAAAAATTCGGGAAACTTTCAGCCGGTAAGCTTTTAGAAGATGTGGGAGTAAAGACGCTGCGTTGCGGCGACGCCAGAGTTTTTGAAAACCACGCTAATATTTTGATAAATGAAGGTTCCGCTAAGTCCGTCGATATCAGGAAACTCGCCAATTTAATGAAAGAAAAGGTCCGGCAAAAATTTGGAATAGACCTTCAGGAAGAAGTCATTTTACTGGGCAATTTTGAGGAGGATAGCCTATAGCATCTTTTTAACGGATTAAAATTAACTGACAAATGTCGGTTGGCGCTACGTTTAAGAAAATCACATATTTCTGGCTATCAGTTGCAGTTCTTCTGGGTTTGCGGGGTGTTATATTTGCATCTCCCCCCCGCTTCAATTATGATCTGGAAGAGCCGCCTTCATTTATATCACCATATCCAAAAGAAAAGAAAAATTTCAGTGTAGCATTATATTACCGTGATTATCCGCTTTTGAGAGGAATGTATAAGACAAAAATAAAAGTCGAGCGTTCCAGTTTTGAATATAATTCTATCACTTTTACCGGGGCATATTACAAAAAGAAGAAATTTGAATATTTTTACACATCCCGGTCGGTTGATGCCAACGCCTTTCATGAGTACCGCAAGAGGCTGAACCTTGAAAGCAGGATGCGTGAGACCACGTCCAGAGCGCTGGCCAAGGATCAGAAAAACAAGGCCGGAGGCCTTTTTGCTATCAATATCCCGATTAAATCCAAGGCGATGGAATCTCTTTTCGGTGAAGGGGGAGCCGGGCTGAAAGTGTCAGGCTATCACCAGATCACCCTTTCGGGACGTTCACAGTGGGATGACAGGACCGAAACGGCAACTTATCGTCAGAATAAATTCCCCAGCCTGAATATGGAGCAGATTTCGCGTTTCGATATCAATGGCACCATCGGCTCCAAAATTACCGTATCAGTATCTCAGGATTCCAAGACCGACATTCCGCTGGCCAACCGTATTATGCTTCGCTATAAGGGCGATGAAGATGATATTATCAAGACCATCGAGGCCGGCAATACAACCCTGTCTCTTCCCAATACTCAATTTGTCGGTTACTCGACCAGGATCAAGGGATTATTCGGAATAAAATCCACGGCTCAGATCGGCGGGCTGGAGTTGACGGCTATCGCCAGCCAGGAAAAAGGGTCAACCGAACGGACGACTATCAAGGCGGGAGGGGCTTCGCGGAAAACCATTCTCCGCGATTGGCAGTATCTTGACGGCAAGATTTTTGACCTGGGTCGATTGTCCGGAGACGAGATGGATTTTGATACCCTGGCGGGAGATGTAATCGTAGAACTGGCCGTTTACAGACATATTTCTTCCGTAACCGGTGATGCTCTGGGGACCGAGGCCAATATGTATGTCGATCCGAATGACACCTCGAAATATTCCAACGAGACTGAGGCTCTGACTCTGGTCGAGGAAGTACCTTCGGATGAATATTATGTCGACAACAATTCATTCTGGATCATGTTCGAAAAGGCCAATGCCGGGACATACAACGCCGAAATAGGTTACTGGATGATAGTGCAACGGGGCGGCAGCGGGGCTATCGACACGATTGGCGATATCAGTGCACCGCCGTACTCATTAAAATTGCTAAAAAGTCGCTCACCTCTGGAAAGTGATGCGACTTTCGGCTATGCATGGCGAAATGTTTACAGCCTTGGATCGGGCAAACTGGATTTAGACGGACTTGACATTAAGATATATAAGGGGACGGCCGGAACGGAGAGCGATGATGAAAACCTGGACCATGACGAAAACGGCGCATACTACATAACATCGCTTGGGCTGGACCGGTTCAATCAGGATGGCGAGCTCAAGCCTGATCAACTGGTTGACGTGTACTCGGATATAATTGTCGCCGACCAGGGCCTGCTGATTTTCCCTGACAGAGAACCATTTGCCAATGCAGACGCATTAAGCGAAACGGTTCCGGAAATATATCAGTATAAACGCGGCGCGACGCAAATTCTCGAGGTCAGCAAGTACTACCTGGAGATTACTTCGAGCACTCGCTCAAGTGATATATCACTGGGAAGGCCAAATATTATCGAAGGCTCGGAGAGGATCACCTTAAACGGAGTCGAGATGGTTCGGGGTGAGGATTACACCATAAATTATGATTTTGGACGGGTTACTTTAAAGGATCCTGACGCCATCGATCCCAATGCCGATCTGGCGATTGATTTTGAGTATTCTCCGTTTATTCAAGCCCAGAAGAAGACTTTGTTCGGACTCCGCAGTGAGTACGAGTACAGCAAAAATCTAAAATTAGGGAGTACAATCCTTTATAAATCGGATAAAGCCACCCAGCGCAAACCGAAAATCGGGCAGGAGACATCGCGGATGTTTGTCTGGGACGGCGATATCAGTTTCCGTGTTAAATCCAATTTCCTGACAAAAATGGCCAATGCTTTGCCGCTGTTTTCCACCGAGCGGGAATCTAATCTGGCGGTGTCTGCCGAGGTCGCCCAATCGTATCCTAATCCGAATGTCGATGGTGTTGCGTACCTGGATGATTTCGAAGGCAGTCAGGAATCTTATTCTTTGAGTGTTTTCAGAGAATCGTGGCTGATCTCGGCCAAACCGGCGACACTGGACGATACCTATCACCGGGCCTGGTTGAACTGGTACAATCCTTATGACCAGATTGCCACTCAGGAAATCTGGAACCGTGAGGTGACGGCGAGTGACAGCCGAACGCAGGTCTTACATCTGTACTTCGAACCGGATGAAATCGATCGAAGGCTGGGAAATGTCGATACATCAGTGACCGAAATCGACCCGACCAGATCCTGGGCGGGGATTATGCGCGGTTTAATCGGCAGTGCCACCGACATGACGCGGGCGGATCATCTTGAATTTAGAATGAGGGGCAACAAGGGAATCCTGCATATCGATCTGGGTGAGATTTCCGAAGATATCAACGGTAATGGAGTTTCCGATGATGAAGACGACCTGATAGGCCTGCCTAATAATGTATTGGATGACGGTGAGGACCTGGGGCTTGACGGACTCGCCGACAGCGAAGAGCCGGGCTATAATGCCGTCACCAATCCTGATCCTCATAAGGATAACTGGAAATATGAAGAATCCGATCGCTATAATTACAGATATATAAACGGGACCGAGAATAATAAGAATGATCCGGGTACTATCGGACGGCCGGACCGTGAAGATTTCAACAAGGACCAGAGCACCGGGACACGCAATAATTATTTCTCGTACAGGATAGACCTGTCGGATAGATTCTCGGAATTTCTGGTTCAGAATTCCGAAAACGATTATGGCTGGACCACCTACCGCATTCCGCTCCGTGATTCATCGGCCATTGATGAAATAATAAATGAGCCGGCATGGGAAGATATACCGTTTGTAAGAATCTGGGTCGAGTCCCCTGAGGCTGATACAATCGATGTCGAGATCGCGTCGGCCAAAATCATCTCGCCCAACTGGGAAGATACGATTGCGGTGCCGTTCGAGTATGCCAACGCGGTTGATACCGCCACCCAGGCCAAATTCAGCGTTGCCGTTATCTCGACGCAGGAAAACGACCCGCTGGATTCGATACCGTATTATGAACCTCCGCCGGGGGTTGCCGGATATTATGATCCAACCGCAAAGATAAACGAACCGGAACAATCGTTACTATTGACATACAAAAATCTGAAGGTTTATGATGATGTCTCGGCCGATACCGGTCTGGCCCAGAGACTGCTTTATGATACACCCAATCTTATGGGATACGGCGGCCTTCGGATGTATGTCCGAGCTCCCCGGGACCTGGCCGACGATTCCACGCTGATGTTTCTGTTTCGTATCGGCAAGGATGAGGAGAATTACTACGAACTGCGAACGACTATAGATTCATCGGAATGGATCGATGATAAAGGTTGGATGGATGTCGGTATCAATTTTGATGAAATCACGGGTTTGAGAGAAGTCCTTATCAGGGAGCAGGACGATAATCCCGACCTGGATATAAATTTCAAAGACTCGGTTGTTAACGGCAATCATTATCGTGTTTTTGGTTCTCCCGATATAACCAAAGTTAAATATCTGGCTTTTGGTGTTGTTCCTCTCAGGGCGGATTCGCTGATAAGCGGCGATATGTGGGTCGATGAATTGCGTGTGACCGATGTGCGGACTGATGTCGGGACGGCGGCGCGTATTTCATTCAGCGGTAATGTGGCCGATCTGTTTACCTATAACGCGGGATATAATTACCGGAACGCATATTTCAGGAAAATTTCCGGTTCCACGCGGGCGGGCTCGACAGATAATCTGGGAAGCGGTAAATCGACCAATTCGTACAGCTACGGATTGAATTTCAAACTTGATAAATTTATGCCGCGTTCTCTCGGAGCCAGCCTGCCGGTATCGTACAGATATTCAAAAAGTACTTCAATACCGCAGTTGAAATATAATTCGGATATTATTCTGCCGGAGCAGTTTCGGGATGAGGAAAAGACGGAGACGGTGACAAAGTCCTTTTCTATATCAGAGACGGTCAACAAGAAAACAAAAAATCCTGTTTTTTCAATATTATTGAATAATATTCGAACCAATTTCTCATACAGTCGTTCTGACGGTCTATCACCGTCGACACCTATGTCATTAAGCGAAAGCTATCGGGCAGGTATGTCTTACACGTATAATATTCCCAAGGTTCCTCATATAAGGCCATTTTTCTGGACACAGCCGATTCCATTACTGAAGAGATTCAGCCCGAACAAATTCTATTTCTTCCCATCGACAATCAGCCTGACCGGCGATGTCAATCGAAGTCTGAGGATCACCAGGAATATAAACCATATCCTGACCAACACCCTGACCAAGACATTTAACGGGACATTCAGAACGACCTATAAAATATCGGACAATCTCACGTCCAGTTATAATATGACGACGAATCGCGACTTATCCAACCCGGATTTGGTGAATTTCAGTTTTAATCCCAAAGATTTCAAACTTGGGCGAGAAACGAGATATACACAGGCCTTCAGTTCCGGCTACAGTCCGGTAATATTTGGCTTCCTGACCCACAAATTCAGTTTCTCGACCTCTTATACTGAAGATCTCAATGTCATTAGTGAAACACGCAATATGTCATCCAATAAATCATACAGTGTCGGCGGTGTTTTCGATCTCAATAAGTTTTTGGGCGGCAAACCGACCAGCCGCAGATCATCACGTCGGATTCGCCCGAAGAGAGAGGAAGTGGATAAGGATAAACCCAAGAGCAGCCTGATGAAAAAACTCGTGACCGGGCCGGCGTCGGTGCTGAGATTCCTGACCTCCTGGATCGAACCGATAAATTATGATTTCAAAGAGGCGTACCGTTATTCGTATGTGGGTCTCAAGGAGCGCGCCAGTCTTAAATTCCGTTTCGGCCTGACGGAGGATATCGGGGCAGAGATCGACTCTGAATCCGGATCGACGGGGCGCTCCACCATCACCACGAAGTCGACCAATTATGGATTAAGTTCGGGGACGCAGTTCTTTGGCGGGTTGAAGACCGGGGTATCATTCAACCGGACCATCAATCGCGATTTAATCAAGGCGGTTAATCCGACGAAATCGGTTTCGACGACTTTCCCGGATTTCAATTTTACCATTAATCAGTTAACGACATTCAAGTTTTTAAATCCGTTTATCAGGAAGTTTGCGCCGAGAACGAAATATTCCCGAAGTACCAAAGAATATTATAATCTTACGACAGGATTTAAGACCAAGGAATCCGAGACCATTTCGCAAAATCCGCTGCTGTCGTTCACATTCAACATATTCCGTGATCTCCAGATAAATGTCAGGACGAACCGCTCGGTGAGTGAGGATATTTCATACAACTCCAGCACCGGGGAGATAACTCGTAAATCACGCAGTACATCCTCTAATGCCTCGGCATCGACAAAATACTCATTTTCATGGCCGACGGGTGTCAAGTTCCCGATTTTAGGGCGAATAAAATTCCGGTCGACCATGGCAATATCTCTCGAGGTTTCGATTCGTCAACAGACTACAGAAGAGGCATCGGGTGATACGCCGCTTATTTCAAAGGGCGACAACCGGGATTTCATGGTGACACCGACCATTTCTTACGCTTTTTCCAACCAGATCAAGGGCGGCATCAGCGGGCGCTGGCAGGACACCAATAATAAACAACAGAACAGAAAATCGCATGTGCGGGAACTACGGATCTGGGTCGATATCAGGTTCTAAAATATTTAATTGACTTTTTGTCTTCGCCTCCATTCTTTCCTATCTATGAAAACAAAAACATTATACTCGGTGTTATTACCCATTCTGGCAGTTATGATCGTTTTTGATCCGGCCTGTAATGGGGGCAAAGAGAAAACATCGATACCGCAATTCGACGGAGAGCGTGCTTTTCGATATATCGAAGAGCAGGTTGCATTCGGTCCCAGGGTTCCGGGCAGCGACAACAGCCGCAGATGCCGGGAGTATTTTTATCATTTTTTCGACAGTCTCGGAGTGCGTGTCGATACCATGCACTTTGTCCACAATGATAAACAGACCGGTAAGGCGATCGAGATGATAAATATAATTGCATCGATTGACGGCACCGATCATAGCGAT
>Ga0209834_10001176_pt1 | contig 14929 bp, 10 predicted proteins | sample Mar14236cmmetaG_FD_184134 | JGI IMG/M metagenome (GOLD analysis project Ga0209834, IMG submission 184134) | Marine hydrothermal vent microbial communities from Guaymas Basin, Gulf of California to study Microbial Dark Matter (Phase II) - Marker... ...
GTATTGATTTTGTGAAATCTGTTAAAACAGCAACAAAAGATTAATTAAGAACCTAGGTGTAATCATTTTTTATGACGCAACACTTTTCTTGTTAAGTTTTTCCCGGATTTCATACTGGAATTCCGAAAGAGTCTTTTGCATTTTATATTCAATTTGTCAGTATAGTCCTTGTAGACTTTAATATCAAAATCTTCAGGTGTTACCGGGATTCTACCTCCGTTGTCTGTGTGTGTCTCTCTGATTGTGTTGTCAAATTATTTCATTTTGATGTCACTGTTTTTAATTTTTCATAAGAAGGAGCAAAATAATTCTACTGCGAAAAGTTTGGGTATTTCTTGGTTCCTCTTTATAATCCATGATCAACCAGTGGATGATCAGTAGGTTGGGAAGGTGTGATGGGTTTCGGCAGCAAGAATACCGAGTGTAAAAATAATCAGTGCAGCTTTCCCTTCAATAAGAGTAAGTAATGGTTCTATGCTTACACCCAATAAAAAGACTGCACTAATTGAGGCTATGATAATGCCAATTTCGTCATTATTTTTGAACATTATTCAATGGTGAATAATGTCCCGGAGAACAAAGCGAACAAATATTTTCGTAGCTTTGTTGAAAGGTAAATAAAAGAAACTATTTTATCTGTAAAATATGAAAAAAGCAACTTTCAAACTGATCATTCTGGCTATCACACTTGTGGTGTTATTTGTTCTCTCTTTCAGATACTATGGCGACTGGCTCTGGTTTCAGAACCTGGGATATGAGTCGGTATTTGAAACCATGCTTTGGGCACGGCTGGCAACTTTTGCATTTTTTTTCCTGCTGTTTGGCATCGTGGCTTTTATTAATATTGCCATAGCACGGCGAAACGGACGTTTTATACGCAATTTTTATTCCTCTGGCAATAATCAACCGAAAATACTTAATATTGCCGGCGACAGCAAGTTTTCGGGATATGTGTGGAGCCTCTACCTGTTAATCTTTTCCCTGGTGATGGGCCTTGGCACCATGAATTTCTGGGAACTCTTCCTAAAATACATTCATGCTACTCCTTTCGGGGTGAACGATCCTGTTTTCGGAAAAGATGCCGGATTTTATGTTTTCAAACTCCCGGTTTACCTCTTTCTCAAGGGCTGGTATCTGACCTCTATGTTTATTATCATTGCCGGGGTTTTGTTTTCCTATGCAACGGATAAGGCCATAACGATAAGAAGGGGGAAGCCGGTTATGCACCACCGGGCTTCCATCCACCTGGCTGTGTTGGTCGGTTTTTATCTGCTCGGTGTGGCCTGGTCTTATTTTTTGAAACAATACCAGGTCATGTTTTCCACCAAGGGGGTAGCTTTCGGTGCTTCCTATACGGATATACATGCGCTGGTCCCGGGGTACAGGATTATGATGTTACTGGTACTGGTTGTGGCGTTGCTGCTGATGATCATGCCCTGGCTGAAAAAATGGAAGCCGGTGATCTATACTGCCATAGCCTATGTGGTCGTCTGGGTGGTGATGATCCTGATCCTGCCGGGAGTGATGAAACAATACATTGTCAAACCTAATGAACTGGAGAAGGAAAAACCTTATATTATCAACAACATCAACCTTACCCGTAAAGCTTACGGCGTAGATAAGATACAGGAAAAACCTTTCCCGGCAGACCAGTCCATTACCTGGAATGACATCCAGTCTAACCGGAACACCATAGAGAATATACGGTTGTGGGACAGCAGGCCTTTGATGCAGACTTATAAACAACTGCAGGAAATCCGGCTTTATTATGATTTCAAGAGTGTGGATATCGACCGTTATCCTTTCCAAAAATACAATCAGGTCGCACTGGCAGCACGTGAGTTGCCTGCTTCCCAGATTCCGGATAGGGCACGTACCTGGGTCAATATACATCTGATGTTTACCCATGGATACGGCGTGGTAATGAACCCGGTGAATAAGGTGACCCCCAACGGGATGCCGGAATTTGTGATTAAAAATATTCCACCCCAGTCGAAGGTACCTCTGCAGATCAAACAACCGCAGATTTACTATGGCGAAGAAATGAATGAGTATGTTATCGCTCATACAACCATGAAAGAATTTGATTATCCCAAAGGGGATAAGAATGTTTATACTTCTTATTCGGGAACAGGCGGAGTACAACTCAAAAACGTCTTGCGACGGCTGGTTTTCGCCTGGACCTTCTCAGACATTAAGATTCTCATATCTGGCTATATCACCCGGGACAGCCGCATAATGTTTCATCGTAAAATTACCGACCGGGACAAAAAAATCGCTCCTTTTCTGATGTTTGACAGCGATCCGTACCTGGTACTGGGAGAGGACGGAAAAATTTATTGGATCCATGATGCTTATACCACTACCAGTATGTTTCCATATTCGGAACCGGTGAGACAGGACCTTTCCGAAAAAGGGGTCAACTATATCCGTAACTCGGTGAAGGTGGTAATAGATGCCTATAACGGTTCGGTCACTTATTTTGTGATCGATCCGTCTGATCCGTTGGTCCAGACGTATAGCAATATCTATCCCAGACTTTTTAAACCCATAAAGGATATGCCGGATTTTCTGAGGTCTCATATCCGCTATCCGACCGATCTGTTTACCATTCAAAATGCAATCTATAATATCTATCACATGACCAATCCGCAGGTGTTTTACAACCAGGAAGACCTGTGGAATGTGCCTACGGAAATTTACCAGGAGAGTGAACAGCGGATGTCACCTTATTACATAACCATGAAACTACCCGAAGGAAACAGCGAGGAGTTTATACTGATGCTTCCGCTGACCCCGTCACGCAAAGATAATATGGTAGCCTGGATGTGTGCCCGCTGTGACGGGGAACATTACGGAGAACTTATCGTGTACAGTCTGCCCAAGGAGAAACTGATCTACGGTCCCATGCAGATAGAGGCCCGCATCAACCAGAAACCGGACATTTCTTCCGAGTTAACTCTTTGGGGACAGAAAGGCTCAAGGGTTATCCGCGGAAACCTGCTGATTATACCTATCAACCATTCGTTCTTATATGTGGAACCGGTTTACCTTCAGTCGGAGCAGAGTCAGATGCCGGAGCTGAAACGGGTGATTGTGTCTTTTAAAGATCGTACGGAGATGAAAGAGAGCCTGGATGATGCTCTGCGGGCTGTTTTTACGCCTGCTGAGGAAGGTTTGGGCTCGATATATACCCAGGTGCCGGAAAAGGAAAAAACTCTTGCTAAAACGCCCGAAAAGAGCTTAAATAAAGCTTCTGAAGCCCTGCAACATTATAATCGTGCCCTGGAATATTTGAAACAGGAGGATTGGGCAGGCTACGGGAAAGAGCTGGAGAAAATGAGGAAGGTCCTGGAGGAAATGGCAGGAGAGAAGAAATGAGAGACGAGATATGAGAAAAGCGGATCCGAGATGTATTGCCTTATCTCAGTGTTTTTGATGCGACCCGTTTCGACAGGGTGGAGAACGAATCGAAATTCAAGATTTTGAATGATGATTCTCCCCTGGTCTTTTATGAAGGTGCTGAAGCAGGGGCAGGAAGACGGGAGTATAATGCAATCCATTCCGGCGGAGCAACTGGCTATCATCCTGTGGTCACAGGTGTCAGGTGTATTTGAATTCATTGCCCTGCGGGGAAAACTTCTGGATATGCTGCAAATAGATAATATTGAACTGATACGAAACCAGATAAATGTGTTGTTGTATGGACTGGAAAACAAACAAACGGATTAAGGTTCTTTTCGGGATTATATGGCTGGGTGTGTTTCCGTTGCAGGGCCAGCAGGCCGATACCCTTCTGAACAGGTATATAAATATAGGCTTGCAAAATAACCTGGCATTACAACAGAAAAATGCCGATTATGAAAAAAGCCTGAAGGCGCTGGACGAGGCGCGCTCCTGGTTTTTTCCGGCCCTGTCGTTCAATGCCCGTTATTCTCTGGCCGAAGGGGGCCGGACCATCGAATTCCCTGTGGGTGATATGTTAAATCCGGTGTATAACACACTGAATTATCTTACCAACACGCATTTGTTTCCCAATATTGAGAATCAGACCTTTAATTTTTTACGTCCCCACGAGCATGAGACCAAGGTTGAGCTGGTACAGCCCCTTTTTAATCCGGATATTCTTTATAATTATAAAATAAGGAAAGAACTGACGGGATACTGGGAAGCCAACAGGAATGCTTATAGGCGAGCCCTTATATCTGATATTAAAAAGGCCTATTACACTTACCTGAAAATGGTTCGTATTGATGAGCTGGTCAAAAGTACCCGGACGCTCCTGGAAGCCAATGTTCGGTTGAATGAAAAATTGTTCAGGAATCAGAAGATCACCATAGATGTGGTGTATCGCAGCCGTTCCGAATTGAGCCGTTTTGAGCAGAATGCTGCCGAGGCCGGAAAGAACCTGCAGGCTGCCAAAGCCTATTTTAATTTTCTGCTGAACCGTCCGCTGAATCGGGATATCATTGTGCCGGATACTTTGTCTGTCGTTGCCGTAATTCCGGACAGGGAACAAGACAAGCAGCTGGCTCTCCGAAAACGTGAGGAAATAAATCAACTGGATTACGGGTTGCGCTCGGCGGATTATCAGATAAAGCTTCAAAAGAATGACCGTTTACCGGTGGTTTTTGCCGCCGTGGACTACGGGTTTCAGGGAGAAAAGTACATTTTTGACAAAACCCATGATTTTACTCTGGCTTCTTTTGTCCTACGCTGGGATCTGTTTCAGGGTATGCAAAAAAAAGCAAAGATCAGCGAATCGCGTATTGAAAAAGACAAGCTGGAGGCCCGGAAAACCGAGCTGAAACAACAAATATGTCTCCAGGTAGACAATGCCTGGAACGGTCTGATTGCCGCACAAAAAGCCATGAAGGCAGCAGATGAGGAAGAAAAAGCAGCCAACAAGGCTTTTCGTGTCATGTCTAAAAAGTATGAACAGGGTATGGCTAATTATTTGGAGTTCCTGGACTCCCGTACCAATATGACGGAAGCGAAGCTGAGGAAAATTATAGCCAGATATGACTACCTTATAATATATGCAGAATATGAGCGTGTTACAGCAACTTATTTAACAAAATAGTTTATATGTGATGATAAAAATATTCTATCAAATTATGTCCTTAGCAGGCATGATGGTTTTTCTGATTGTGGCTGTAAGCTGTCAGGGGAGACATCCTGTCCGGGACAGGCAGGTAGGTTTCCGTCCTGTGCCGGTGGAAGCAGTACAGGTGAAAAAAAGGACTGTGATCATTCCCATACGTGAAAGTGGGCAACTGTCTGCCAAAGACCAGATCAAACTGGGCTTTTTGACCGGGGGGATCATCGAAGAGGTGAGTGTAGATGAAGGCCGGTCAGTAACGAAAGGGCAGAAGCTGGCCTCCCTGAATCTGTCGGAGATACAGGCCAAAGCCAATGAAGCAACCCTGGCCTGGCAAAAAGCGGTCAAAGACTATAAGCGGGTGTTGAATCTTTACCGGGACAGTGTGGCTACGCTTGAGCAACTGGAGCATGCTCGTACGCAACGGGATATAGCACTTAACAACTTGCACATTGCCCGGTTTAACCTGGATCATTCGGTGATCCGGGCACCTGCCGATGGAAATATACTGAAAAAATTGGCCGATGCCGGCGAACTGATCGCTCCCGGATATCCGGTATTGCTGTTTGCCTCGACAGAAAAAGCCTGGGTGGTACGTTGTCATGTGCCGGATGTAGATATTGTGAAAATTTCTCCCGGAGACTCGGCTCTGATCCGTTTTGATGCCTGGCCCGGCCGGGAGTTCACAGGAATCGTCACGGAAACAGGATCAGCAGCAGACCCTTATACCGGCACCTATGAGGTGGAGATCACCTTGGATCCCTCTGACCTTAAACTGGTAGTCGGTCTTATTGCAAATGTGGAAATTTATCCTGCCGGGACCTTACAGGCAATAACCATACCTTTCCGGGCTCTGAAAGAAGCAGACAGGATGAAAGGGATCGTTTTCCGGGTGAAAAACGGGAAAGCGCTTATGACAGAGGTTGTCATCCGGCAAATGCTGGATTCCTGCCTGATTATCAGCAAAGGTCTGTCACCCGGAGACTCTCTGATAATCGGTGGACTGGAGGACCTTATGCCGGGTATGCCTGTAAAACCGGTCGGGATGCATTAAAAAACTGAAGCTATGAATATCCCGCGATTGGCCATAAAAAACTCTCCTTTCACCCTGACTGTATTTTTTCTGCTGACGGTTTTCGGGGTGTATGCTTACATGCGTATGCCCCGGACGGAGAACCCCAGTGTGTATGTTCCCGGAGGAAGTATTGTGGTCGTTTATCCCGGGGCAAGTCCCAGGGACATGGAACAGTTGATCGCGATACCTGTGGAAGAAGCGGTCAATGAACTGGATGATATACGTAAGATAGAAACCGAACTGCGGGACGGTATCGCCATTGTAAGTGTGGAATTTGATTATGATACGGATGCAAAGGAAAAATACAACGAGCTGGTAAGGAAAGTGAATGCAACACGCGCTCAGTTACCGGACGGCATATCACGTCTGGAAATCGTTGAATGGACCAGCTCCGACGTGGATATCATGCAACTGGCTTTTTACACCGATTCAGCCTCCTGGTCCCTGCTGGAACAGAAAGCGGAAGATCTGAAAAAAATGATCGAGAAGGTACCGGGTGTGAAACGGGTGGACGTGGTAGCGGCACCGCAGCAGGAGATCCGCATCTCCCCCGATGCCGGCAAGATGGCTGTGATGCATGTCTCTTTTGACCAGATCGCAAATGCCATACGTAGTAACAATGCCAATATTCCCGGTGGAGAACTGGTGGTGAACGGAAAAAACTTTAATCTGAAAACAAGCGGCAGCTACCGGGACCTGGATGAGATCAGGAACACAGTGGTACAATCTTATCAGGGACACATTATCTATCTGAAAAATATTGCAGATGTACGACTTGCTTATCAAGACAGGACCTACCTTGCACGGTATATGGGCAAGGAAGCAGTGTATCTGACCGTTAAACAAAAGGATGACTATAACATATTTACCCTGAAAAAAGACCTGGACCCTATCCTGGAAGCATTTCGCCAAGGGTTGCCGGCATCGGTTCGGGTAGCAACGGTATTCGACCAGTCGGTATGGGTCAGGCACAGAATAGGCGGATTTATCAACAATCTGCTTCAGGGGATTGTTCTGGTGGGCATCGTGATACTGTTGGTGATGGGATTACGGTCTTCTTTGATAGTAGCGCTGGCTATTCCTCTTTCACTGGTGATAGGTCTGGGTTTTGTCGATCTGTCGGGATATGGTCTGCAACAGATTTCTATCGGGGGGCTGGTAGTGGCTCTGGGATTGCTGGTGGACAATTCCATCGTGGTGATCGAAAACATTAACCGGTTTATTATGATGGGATATAATGCGCGGGAGGCATCCGAAAAAGGTTCCTCACAGATCGCCTGGCCCGTGGTCACGGCAACACTGACCACCCTGCTGGCTTTTATTCCCATCATTATGATGCCGGAGAAAGCAGGGGATTTTATTCGGAGCCTGCCGCTTACGATCCTTTACACGCTGACAGCCTCTTTGTTGATAGCCCTGACGTTAACTCCCTTGCTTACCTCTTTTTATTTCAGGAATACGGAAAAAATAAAGTTTCGGGAAGGGGCACGCCGGATCAAACTTTTCCTCCAAAAAATGATCAATGGGCCTTATCACAAGACCCTTCGTTATGCTTTGGGTCACAGAAGAATGATAATCATACTCTCAATAGTGATCTTTCTGGGTTCTTTGGGATTATTTCCGTTGATAGGATTGAGTTTTTTTCCGCCTGCAGAGATGCCTGACTTTTTGATCAGGGTGCAGATGCCACGAAATACGGCTATTCAAGAGACGGACAATGTGGTACGGTACGTAGAGTCCGTTCTCGATACGACCCGCACCGTGGCAAAGTATGCAGCCAATGTGGGGCACGGAAACCCGAGGATCTATTATAACATTTTCCCCCGTGATTTCGCAAAAGATTTCGGAGAGGTGTATGTCCACCTGAAAGGGTATGACCGGAAAGAGTATGAAGAGACCGTTTCATCCCTGCGGCAGCTCTTTAGTCATTATACCTTAGCCGATATTTATATCAAGGAATATGAACAGGGTGTCCCTGTAAAAGCGCCAGTGATGATTTATGTGTATGGAAGTGACCTGGACCGGTTACGGCACATAGCCGGAGAAGTGGAGAGAATCCTGAAAAGCACGCCCGGAACCATCAATGTGGTGAACCGGGTGAAAAGAAACCGGACGGATATTTATTTTAATATCAACAAAGACAAAGCCCTGATGCTGGGGGTGCCGGTGCATGAGATAGAGAAAACCATACGGACAGCCCTGAATGGTACGACCGTGGATAAGTTCAGGGACAGCGAAGGAAAGGAATATCCCATTGTGGTACGAATTTATGATAAGAATGTTAAGTTATCAGACTTGAACAGAATATATGTAAAATCTCTTTCGGACCGGTTCATTCCTCTGACACAACTGGCTAAGCCTGAATTCCGGAATGTTCCGGGAATCATTACCCGTTATAATATGCAGCGTACCATCCTGATCACGGCGGACATAGCGAAAGAGTACAAACTCGATGATGTAATGAAGCCGGTACAGGCACACTTGAAACAATATCCTTTTCCATTGGGCTATGGGTACATTGTGACAGGGGAGTTGAAGAACAGGAACGAGTCTTTCGGAGGAATGCTGGAGGCCGGGATCATTGCCCTGATCGCCATCTTTGCCGTGTTGGTGCTGCAGTTTAAGTCCTTTACCCAGCCCCTGATCATTTTTACGGCTATCCCCCTGGCTGTTATCGGATCTCTGTGGGCTTTGTACCTGGCCGGACTCTCCTTTTCGTTTACGGCTTTTGTCGGACTGGTCAGTCTCATAGGGATTGTGGTGAATAACTCGATTATTCTCGTGGATTATTCCAATACGTTGCGCAAGAAAGGTAAAAATATGTTTGATGCCGTCATGGAAGCGGGAAAGATACGGTTTGTACCTATCTTTTTGACGGCTTTTACCACCATAGGAGGTCTGTTGCCATTGACCTTACAGGGTGGGTTGATCTGGGCACCCCTGGGTTGGACGATTATCGGAGGCTTGCTGGTGTCTACGATGCTTACGCTGGTTGTGGTACCAGTGCTGTATACCATAATGACAAAGTGAGGAAAAGGTTTTCTTTCATTGCTACCTATACTACTGCCATTGCTACTACCTTCGCTGAAGCTTCGGTAGTCAATGAAAGCTTCGGAGGACAAGGAAGGAAAGAATAAGTGTTGAAAAAGTAAGAGCTTTTCCCGTAACAGTTCTTTTATATTCATTCATGTAGGAGATTCAACAATTGAAAACGATAAACCATACCAGATACAAATCATTTGGTAACCGGTGGTGGGGTAGGAAAATCCTTCAGGATGTATTCTGTCAGTAAAAATCATTTTGCTAAATCAAATATGCAGAATTTACATATGTAATTACATTATAATATACATATGTAATCCCTGTAAATGAAATTCCAAGATAACATTTCTATGTGTTTACAAGTATAAATACACGCAAATGTTACACATGTAAACTGTCGGTATATATACATATTATATACAGTATCCCAGTATATTACATACATTATATATATTAATAGTTTAAGATAATATTTAACTTAAAACAAATATATTTGAAAATAAGGATTATAATATTAATATAACAATATAGATCATTATAATACAATGCATATATAAAGTATTACTATAAATACTGGCCATTATAGACAAAAATGTTCTATGTAACAGAATATTAGATAACAACATTAAAAAGAGATGTAAGATAATATAATATTTCTTCCGGATAAATATTTACAAAATGATCCGATAGTATACAAATGTAAATCCAAAAATATTACACATGTAAATTAATTAATGATTACATTTGTAAATCGAAGAGAATCATAAATAAGTACAAATGGAAACACAAAATCAGTTAAAAGACCGGATTATATCGTTTATAAGGTCTGAGGGGATTAGCAGTGGAATATTAGCGGATAGAATTGGAGTACAAAGGTCCAGTATATCGCATCTATTATCAGGAAGAAACAAACCCAGTTATGATTTTATTTTAAAATTTCTGGAAGCCTTTCCAGAGGTAAATGCCGAATGGTTTATTTCCGGTAAAGGGAATATGTATAAAAAACCTGTTCAGACTAACTTATTTGCTACGCATGATATAGAAGCTGATAAAGGGAAACCTGATGAAATAACTGATGGAAAGAAACCATTCGTGACAGGGGGAAATATGAACAAGGAGAAACAGGAGACGGATCAACATGCAGAAATACCTTTTACAGCCGGAGTAGAAAAAGGACGCATTAAAAAGATTATCATATTGTATGATACCGGAAACTTTGAGGAATTTAATCCGGTTTGAACACAAAGGAGTGCTTGAGGGGTTTCAATTTTCATTATCTTTGTACTCCTTACATCCAGAAAAGATTATAACATTGGTAAAAAAGAAGATTGAGGATCTATTGGTAACCGGCAATCAGAGGCTGAATAAGGACTGTTTTATACTAACCTTACGATCGGGAGATCCGTTGCCGGCCATTTTCCCAGGTCAGTTTGCCGAATTACGCTTAGATCATTCCGGGGACACATTTTTAAGACGTCCCATATCATTTTATGATGTGGATCGGGAGCATCAAGAGATGCGTTTACTTATTCGGGAAGTTGGAGCAGGAACCCGGCAACTGGGTATGCTCGGTCCGGGAGATACCTTAAATATAATCTATCCACTGGGGCATCCTTTTACCTTGATAGATGGTAAAGAATTTCTTCTTGCTGCGGGAGGCGTGGGAATCGCACCCATGTTGTTGCTTGGGAAAACGCTGAAACAAGCCGGGAAAAGGCCTGTTTTTTTATTTGGTGCCCGTTCTAAAGAGCAGATGTTTGATCTTGCCGAATTTGAAGATCTCGGAGAAGTTTATATTACTACAGAGGATGGAAGCATGGGAAAGAAAGGCATGATCACCGACCATCCGATTCTGGAAGCAGGCACTTTTGACGGGTGTTATTCCTGTGGTCCGGAGCCTATGATGAAAGCGATAGCAAAGATAGCAGCCAGGAAAGAGATCTTTTGTGAAGTGTCGCTGGAAAATATAATGGCCTGTGGCATCGGAGCGTGTCTTTGTTGTGCCCAGCCCACAGTGCACGGAATGAAAATGGCCTGTGTTGACGGTCCTGTTTTTAATACAAAGGAATTGTTATGGTAGATCTCCAGGTTAACCTAGGAACCCTTTCCCTAAAAAATCCGGTGACCACAGCTTCCGGATGTTTCGGATATGGTTCCGAGTATACTGATTTCATGGATATTTCCCGCCTGGGGGCTGTTTTTACAAAAGCTGTCACGAAGGAAAACAGGGAAGGAAATCCTTCCCCGCGAATGGCGGAAACGCCCTCCGGGATGCTGAATTCGGTTGGATTACAAAACAAAGGGGTAGATTATTTTATCAATCGTATCTATCCCACCTTGCAACAGTATGACACGGTTTTTATTGCCAATGTTTCGGGATCCACCCTGGATGAATATGTGGAAGTTGCGGAGAAAATCAATGCCTTGCCGGGCATACCTGCCATTGAGCTAAATATTTCCTGTCCGAATGTTAAAAAAGGAGGGATGGTTTTCGGAACCAACCGGAAATCTGCTTCGGAAGTGATCAAAGCGGTGCGGAAAGTTTACCGGAAGACCCTGATCGTAAAATTATCCCCTAATGTTACTTCTATTCCAGCGTTTGCCAAAACGGCCGAGGATGCCGGTGCTGATGCTATTTCTCTGATAAATACGATACTGGCAATGGCCATTGATGCCGAAAAACGCAAGCCGGTGCTGGCAACGGTGACGGGAGGCCTATCGGGCCCGGCCGTCAAACCGGTGGCCCTGAGAATGGTTTGGGAAGCTTATCATACGGTAAAAATCCCGGTGATAGGTATCGGAGGAATTCGCAGTGCGTCCGATGCCATCGAGTTTATGCTGGCCGGAGCAACAGCCATTCAGATAGGAACTGCCAACTTTGTCGAACCTGCTGTTTCGATAAAAATACTGGAAGGCATTGGGGAATACCTGGAAAGACATGGTTTTTCTTCCGTGCAGGAGCTTATCGGCAATCTGGAAATGCCGGAAGGCTTTGAACGCTATAGACCCAAAACGTTTTGAGAATAATGATTGACAATGATTGAATGAAGAACAACGGTTAATTCTTAGCACAACAATCATTATTCACCGTTGTAAAAAGTAAACGGCCGATAAAATTTTACCGACCGTTTAACCAGGCATATAGGAGAGAGAGAGCATTAATATCGAATGTCTAATATTTATCTATTTAATTTAATAGCCTTAATTTAATAGCCATGACCGTGACAAAGATTACCCATTTTTGTTTGCGGATCATATTATCAGTTCTTTTTATCGGTTAAACGGAAACTATACTTTTCTTTCGGATATCTTCTACATGTTTTTCATGATGTTCCGCGACCCTGCCGGAAGGATCAGTGTTAGCCTGCCATTTGGGGATCCATTTCAGGACCGTTTGTGCAGCGCCTTCTTCCGGAAAATGTTTCTCAAAAAGTTTTCTGAACAAGAAGGCTTCTTTGGTATCCGGTGTATTGTATGGGTACCGGGCGGATGCCCGGGAAAATTCCAGATCTGAGATCATCCTTTCAGCATAATCCACCACACTGTCTATCCAACTATAGCCAACACCATCCCCAAATTGTTCTTTCTGTCTCCAAAGGATATGCTCCGGCAGCCAGGGGTCTTCCGGGGTGTCAAAAGCTTTGCGCAAAACATATTTTTCAGGTTTGCCTTTGGATCGGTCGGGACGTTTTTCTTCCGGTTTTATGGAAATAGCTGTATCCAGGAACTTCAGGTCCAGGAAAGGCACCCGGGCTTCGATGCCGTGGGCCATGGTAGATTTATCCGCCCGGAGACAATCTGCTGTGGAGAGACGCAGTACACGTCGTACAGTCTCTTTCTGAAACTCTTCATCCGAGGGGGCATTGTGGAAATAAAGATAACCACCGAATATTTCGTCAGAGCCTTCGCCGGATAACACAACCTTGATTCCTGCCTCACGAATGGCTTTGGAGAGGAAATACATAGGGGTGGCAGCACGTACGGTGGTTACATCATAGGTTTCCAGATGCCATATTACCTTTTCCAGGGCTTCCAATCCTTCTTTGATGGTATAGATCACTTCATGGTGAATGGTTCCCAGAAAGGCGGCTACTTCTCGGGCAGCGACCATATCCGGAGCATCCTTACTGATTCCGACAGAGAAGGAGTGAAGAGGCCTTCCGGAGGCTTCCATGAGACGTTTGGTAATAGAAGCTACCAGACTTGAATCCAGACCGCCCGATAACAATACTCCGAGAGGCACATCACTCATTAGCCTTTTCTCCACAGAGGAAATCAATGCTTTTCGCAGACGAACCGGGTCGTAGCTTTCCACAGCTATGCCCGCATCTTCCCAGCGGGGTTTGAAATACCGTACAAAACCGGTTTCAGGGGTGTAATAATATCCGGGAGGAAATGCCTCCGGTTTGATCACATAGTCATGGATGGCTTTCATCTCCGAAGAGAAATACATTCTGCCTTTTTGGTCAAAACCATAATACATCGGTTTAACCCCGATCGGATCCCGTCCTGCCATGAAGCTCTTCCCGTCCATGACGACAAAGGCAAAAACACCGTCCAGCATGTTGCAAAAATCCGGGCCGAATTCCTCATATAAGTGTACGATGACCTCACTGTCGCAGTGGGAGCGGAAAGTATGATTCTTCAAAATGGTTTTTCTCAATTCTATGTGGTTGTATATCTCACCGTTATGGATCACATACGCATCTTTACAACCTTGTATGGGCTGACGTCCTGTTTCCAGATCAATGATGGAAAGCCTTTCATGGGCAATCACCGACCCGTCGGGAAAAATTTGTACATCAAACTCATCCGGTCCACGGTGTTTCATCCTCCGGCTTAAGATCCGGATGTCTTCCACCGGGGAGGGTCCTGTTATCGAAATAATTCCGCACATATCTTTAGGCTTTATTTTATTAATTTATGATTACATGACAAAAATATCGAATTGTTATTATTATGACTAATATAACGATAAGAAACTAAAAAAAAATTATTTTTAATAATAAAATAATATATATTTGCCATAATTAATTACGAATTGTTATATTTTATAAGGATACATCATGGAAAACTTACAGATTGATAATTTGGACAAACAAATTCTGGAGATACTGATGACTGATGCCAGGACTCCTTTTCTGGAAGTGGCCCGGAAATGTGGGGTTTCCGGGGCCACAATACACCAGCGGGTGAAAAGTCTTGAAAGAAGGGGGATTATTAAGGGGACATGTTATGAGGTGGATCCCCGGAAACTGGGATACCGCACTTGTGCTTATATCGGTATTTATCTTGAGGAAGCGCGTCTGTTCAGTCAGGTAGTAAAACATTTACGCAGTATTCCAGAGATCACACAGTGTCATTATACAACGGGCGTATATTCCATCTTTATAAAGGTGTATACGCGGGACAATGAACACCTGAAACAGGTCTTGTCGGACAAATTACAGGCCATTCCCGGCATTGCCCGTACCGAAACATTTATTTCGCTGGAAGAAAGTTTTGCCAGGCAAGTGGCAATACCGGGTAGTTAAGGCAGAAGGCAAAAGGTAGAAAGCAGAAATCAAAAGCAAGGCATAAGATTTTACACCTTATTTTGCTTCTGCCTGGAATAATTTCTATCAGGATTTTTTTATCTTCACAGCCAATAAATGTTTCATTCTGCAATAGAAAACATTTTAGGTTTTTTGTTGCGGAATTTGGATTAATAT
>Ga0209834_10001177_pt1 | contig 14920 bp, 9 predicted proteins | sample Mar14236cmmetaG_FD_184134 | JGI IMG/M metagenome (GOLD analysis project Ga0209834, IMG submission 184134) | Marine hydrothermal vent microbial communities from Guaymas Basin, Gulf of California to study Microbial Dark Matter (Phase II) - Marker... ...
CCATTGGAAATGGTAATAGATACCGGATCCGCCTGAACGCTGTTGCTCTTCAGCATTTGGTAACTGTCTGATATTGCCAAAGTTGTCATCCGGCCAGCATATTGTTATGTCCTCTGGCAGATCCAGCCCCTCGTTATATACTCCCAGTATTTCCGAATAAAGTAAAATGAATTGAGGGACCTTTGTAATATCCTTATTAACCCAATTACGAAGTATACGGCGCTGATCTTTTATTATTTGATTAAGAACCGGTACATTTATCTCCGGGCTCGATTCATCATCTTTACCTCTTTTCCCAAGGGAATACATATTCTCATATTTTCCATTTATTTTAATTCTGTTTTCCCAGTATTTATATATATGATCACGGTTCTTAACGTAATTCCATGGTTCATCAGGGTATTCCCTGTCCCAGTTAGCCCCGGCAATATTGCTGCATAACATTGGTTCTCCTGAGGAAGCCACTATCCCGTACTTATCGGCGATCACCTTGTTTTCCTCATAGCAGTTGAATGGTTTGGTTTGCTGATGCATGGCTGTCCAGATGATATTTGCCTTTAGGCGTAGAAGCAATTCAAAAATCTTTGCGTATGTTTTGGGACCAAGTCCTTTGCCCTCTTCGGGAGCAAAGGTATACAAGGCCCATGGGCGAAGGCCCCACATTTCATCATTGATGAAAATCCCACGGTACTTTACCGATGGTGATTTGAGTATGTATCTGCCGGCCTTAATATAGATTTCATCTCTTTTTTCCGGAGGTACATCTGCAAAAAAATACCAGGGAGATACACCTATCTGTTTGGAAAGTTCAAATATACCGTAGGCAGTTCCTCTCCGGTCACTTCCTGCAATTACAAGACCTTTCTTTATTCCCGGAAGCGGGTTGTCAATGATTTGGGTGAGACAGCTTTCCCATTTTCCTCTTATCCCTTGTACATCAATTTTACCACTGGCGATAAGCTGTTTTATAATCCGGCTCTCATTTATGGATCCTATAATAACACAAGATTTTGCAGCATCGGAGGGGTTATTGATGAACAATGGTCTTCGTCCGGTAACACGAAGAACATCATCAGCAAAAATTCCGGCACATAACCTGACTGTCGCGTTATCTTTTTTATCTACCAGAATAGTAGCCAAATCGTTCCCGGATACAAGTGAAAAATCCTTTTGGCCAGGATTTTTAATGATTATCGATTCAGGAAAAGCGGTGGATTGAGCAATTAAACCGGTTATTATACCATTGAAGAGAATTAGCAAAAGAAATTTACGTTTCAAATACTTTTGTGATAGTTTCATTTAAAGAATATTATCTTTGTGATAAATACGTATATGTCAGAATATGAATAGTATATGCAATCTTATCGTTATTTTGTCTGATCGGCAGGATTTACTTCTATTTCCCATATACCAGGCCTTTTACTTGCCTTGTTTATATATAGCCTGAGGGCATTTGCCGTTACCGGTTTATCAAGAATGATGACAAAATTCCTTCCGATCGTTTTTCCTTCTGATATGATATTCATGAATTCCTTATCAGGCTTATATACGATGACCGGTTTGGTTTGCCGGCGTGGTGTATACTGGTAGGTTTTATATCCTGCTTCCAGGTACCACGACCGGATATGACCTCCACTTTCCATCCATTCATCAATAACAATCCTTTGGAATGTAACCGGTTTTTTCCAGATAAGCTCTACCCATCCGCTTGTATCTCCTTCGGCTGCTTCCCAGGCTTTGAAGCTCAATCCGTCATTGACGCCGTCCGGTCTTCCATAGCCGTTCTGGTCTCCCCAAAAATAAATGCTGGAGGCGGATGCTTTGGCTTCGGGGGCAATGTTTATCCTGTCGGGTCCCTGAACTTCTACAAGCAGGCTGTCGGTATATACGTTCGCATCTTTACTTTCAAGCGTTAACCAGGTGGACCATGTTTGTTCCGGTTCGAGAACATCGGGATTGATCTCAAATGAAAAACTTGATTCTCTGTGGTTTTCCTTTATTTTAATGTTCCTGTCATTTTTTCTAATCTTCCAATGAGCAGGTCCGTGAATGAGATTCACCGGAATCTCAACCGTTTTACCGGGCGCGGTCTGTACCAGTTCGGATCCAAAACTGACGGAGGTGTTATCATCCGGCTTAAATGAGAGCAGCCATACAGTTTTGGTTTGTTCCGGAATGATTCTCACTTTGGCAATTCCGTTTCTACTGAGTATCGTTGTGATACCATCGGACGCCGATGCCATCTCCAGCGTATAACCGTTTGTTTGAAAGGTCATTTCATAGGGTTGCTGACAGATCAGTTTACCGGATTCCCCTTGAATAATCCATTCAGAGCCTTTTTTGGTGTAGCTCATTTTTTCAATATCGATTCCACCCTGGGTATAATGCCGGTTGGTGGATAGCAGTACAGGCCGGTCAGTTCTAACCGGTACGATATTAAAGCAGTGTGCATCAATCGCTTTCATATTTCTTTCAATTGTATCGTTTCGGCTGAATTTTCCGAGGTATTTTTGATTCCAGAAATCAAAAACATATACCTGGTCTGAGGTCAGAGCCAGTCTCCGCAGATCAAGTGATTTCCTGAGGTCCTCTTTTGCGTAGTTGTTAAGTGCAACCACATCCCAGCTTCCCCACGGTTTTGTAATTTTGAGATCGAAATGATCATATTTTTCCGGATCGTTTATCTTGTAAAGATTTGCCGGGATACTTTCGATTGTCGGAAGTGTTTTTTGCCAGACTTCAAGAATTTTATCAGGTACTTTTGTCCAATGATCATCCGTAACATAAGGCTGGCCGAGAAGGGACCGTCCCAGAAAATTAAGGCGGGCCCGGGAAACCGTTGAGGCGTACATATTGGCAGCACCGTCAGGATCGCTGTACCAGGCGACATTATTTAGATAATTTTGCTTCACGGCAACCCTGCTGATCACCTGATCTTCCTGCTCGGTATCACCACCCACACGCGATCCGTTCACAATATCAATTCCTTCAAGCGGAATACCCCAGGAGGTATTGATATATTTATCCGGACCCAGAACAGAACGGATGATGTGTAAGCCTCTTCTGACTCCATCCACGCCCTCACCGTCGACAGATCTTTTGTAAGCACTAAGCACGGCCGGTATTCCGTCTATCTTGAAATAATCATAATTCCATGTTTCACTGATTTGTCTTACAAAGCCGGCAAACCAATGCTCAACAGCTCCTTTATTATTTACGTTCAGGACTGCTGAGTTGTAATGGCGGACATCATCATAGCTGAGTCCTGAAAATGTGATGACAGGGCTCCCGTCAGCTTTGTGGATGAACCATTCCGGGTGGGTCTCGGTTTCTTTGTATGGTGCTACACTAAACGGAGCCATCCATATTCCGGGAATCAGGCCCTTACTGCGGATATAATCTGAAATATCCCGCATGTATTTCGGATCGTCGATCGGATAATTGTCATCGAGCTGAAAGACCATTTCCCCGGCATAAGGAAGCAGGTTTTTTGATACCCAGTCGATATTTGGATAAAGCCACTCTTTGCGTTGCGCAAAATCCGGCCGGTTATATTTACCTTCAATGCCGACCCAGGTCATGGCAAGAGCCGGAGCCTTTTCAAAATAGCTTCTTTTTTTTACGGGGGCATAATAGGTTATTCCCAGATCATCCCTGTAGTAATGCCGGATCAGTTTAATCGTACAAAGGTTCTCCCCGGATTTTGCGCTGGCTTTCAATTGCCACTGATAAAAATAATCCCATGCAGCTTTCCCTTCTGACTCAATCTGCACAGCCAAATCTTTGAGAGGGTCGAAGATGGATTTTTGACCTGGTATTTCGGTTTTTCCTAACGATTGAATGAGGGTCTGACGATCGTTTGTTTTTTCATTGATGAGCATGGCGGCCATGGTCCGGTCGGAAAGAGGAGCTCTGGCATTCATGAAAAATTCTCCGGGGAATTCGCCAACAGCTTTGAAAATCAGTACTGAATCTCCTTGCAATTCTGCTACAACCTTGAAAGAATTGTTGAAACCAATGACTAATTTATTTTCGGTAGCATTCTGAATTGTCCGGCTGATATCAGGATCATTTGTGGAGATTGAATCATGACCGTTCGTGTAGCTGATCATACCAGCTGACAAAATCAGTCCGTCCGCGGCATCATAAAGTTCGTATGTTCTTGTTCCTTCGTTAAATACCAGTTTCAACCGGTGGTCAGAGATGGAAGGATTATCCGTGATCTCCTGACTTTTAACGTTACTAACGTTGGCAAACAGGATAATTATCAGTGCTGTCAATACTTGGATGGCTCTCTTCATTATTTTATTGATTAAAGAAAGGGTTTAACATAAGTTTTCCATGCCCATTCATTCCAGGCTTTGGTTAATTCTTTTACTTTTTCGGGATATTTTTTAATACAATTATTCATAAATCCAGTCTAAAAAGGCCATAGGCAAAAATAAGATTTTAATTTCATATTCAATGGTTCATAAACCATGTTTGTAATGCATTGTATATCAGTTAACCAATAACTTATCGATAATATTGTAAATATCAGATATTCAATATGTTACATGTTTCTTGCGGAACATATATATTTGAATGTCAGCTAAATAAAATTTGTGTTTGTTTTGGAAAGGAAAAACACATATGACATGTTCAAAACAAACAACCAAACGGGATTATTCAATTTTACCCGGAAGGTGGGCATGGCTTTTCACCAGCCACTCATGATCCTCATCTGAAAAGGTGGACAGAAGACTGTGAGACGTGGCTGAGATGGATAGATGAGAGAAGTCAGAAATAATAAAGCAATAAGTATTAAGTAATAAGGCAATTGCGACAGGCTAAGTCCTGAAAAAAGGGGATACGGAGCCTAAGTTCTTTGAAACCTTTTGATGAAGAAACCTTTTGAAGAAACCCTGTAGGTAACCACTCCTGTCCGGTAAAGGTTAGCCGACAGCCGGAAGAGAACTTTGCACATTTAGTTATACACATGTACAAATCTTCCGTCAAAGGAGGTTTTGTACTGTTTCAGGGGATAGCGGGCCGGGCTATTGTCGGTGGGATAGCCATAGCCGGGCAGGACATATTCGGAATGGCAGTGGGGACATTCAGCGATAGCATCACCAGTGTTATCAATGACTACGGCTTGGTCTTTGGCTTCTTCAAAGGTACAGGTGCGGTCAAAGGCATAAAATTTGGTCTCAGATGCCCGGTAAACCAATATGCCATGGTTGTTGTACCCGGCCGACTCGCTGCCGGCATAACTGCTGGTAATAACCACCGTATTTCCCGGTGATAGCAGATCGTTAAACATCGGATCGTTAAGATCAAGGGTAAAATTAACAAACACATCCGGAATGATATTGTTATTACTGTTTTTACAACCTGAAAAGAAAATAAAAGGAACGGTGGTTACGAAAAAAATAATTACCTTTGAATGGAGGATACGGATTATTTTTTGCATGAAGAGAACCCTTTAATTTAGAACGCAAAATTAATGAAATTTTGTGTAAATAAATGGATATTGTGGGGATTGCTGATCCTGATCCCACTGGCTGCACCGGCCCAAAAAACAAAACACAGTTTGTTTGGGAAAAAGCGTACGGCAACAACTACCGGACCTGTCATAAAGAAGGGTAAGAAACAAAAAGAGGGTGAAAAAGTTAAAAAGAGGCAGAAAAAGGAATATGAGAAAGCCCGCAAAAAAGAAATAAAGCGTCGTTTTAATATGCAAACCAAGGAGACGCAGGCACGCATGAAGCAGACAAAAAAAGAGGCTAATCGATTTAATAAAGTGAATAAGGAACCTTTTATTAAAAGGATCTTGTCACAAAAAGGGAAAAAGAAAAAACATAAAAAACCTAAAAAAAAATAAGTCATGGATGATAAATGGGGGACTTTGATATATCTTATTATCCTTGTGGTCATCGGTGTGGCCGGGGCATTAAAGAAAAAGAAACAACAGCAGGAAAAAAAAGCATCTGCCGGGGAAAAAGAGTCTGCATCTGTTTTTGAAAAACTCATTACGGGAGCAGGTATTACAGATATGTTGCTGGAGGATGATGAAAAACAGGATATAATGAGTAACCAGGACCTGGCGGGAGATCAGGATATGACCGAAAAGCAGGAGGTGTCTGAAAGGAAAGGAAAATACGGGCCTGCGCCGGAAAAAGAAAAAATACCTGTAAATGAAAGAGAAAGTTATAATTGGGATACGGAGGGATATTTTTTGTCCCCGGAACATGAAGAGGAGTTTGCTTTTTCCGGCGCGGATAAAGGAAAAGCAACGGCTTATGCAACGCAGGAATATATTGGTAGCAATTATAAACAAAAAGAAAAGATATCATATCTGGAAGAGATCATGGAAGATTTTGATCCCCTGAAAGCAATAATATATTCTGAAATTCTTGATCGTAATTATTTCTGAGACACATTTTTAATTATCCCAAGTTTTATGAATTGAAAAATTCAACCAGGCGAATAAAAATACATATTATTTTTAGAGGAATGCAGCCTTCGGCTTATGCGCAATAGAGCCATTTACAATAACTCTATTGCGCAATTTGGGATTATTTATTCCAGGCTTCCCTGCAAACTTTCATCAGGACAGGATATTTATTGTCGGTATCACCATAATATTTTTTCAGCCGGAGCAATTCAACTTTTAAACTATTTCTTATGCGACAGTATTCGGGTTGTTCATAAACATTATTCATTTCTTCAAGGCCTCTTGAAAGATCATACATTTCCAAACAGGGATCGGTAGGAACCTCTTTAACACCGCCTGTTTATTCTTTAAATTCAATCCTGAAACCAACTACTTTTACCTGTGCTACAGGCAGTTTGGCAGGCTTACGAATTACCAGTGCATCTCTTCTTTGTCTCCATCGTATTCTGCTATTACTCCCCAGCATTTCAACAGACTTAATGGTCTTATCTACCCACCTTGCCTGGCTTCCTAAAGAGTGTATCCGGATATCTCCGGTGGGGGCCTCTAAACAAAATGCATACAATGTGTCTCCTTTTGTCGTAAAACGAATATCCCGGGCACTATAGTTCATTTTCCTTTCGTTGAAATTTTCTCCTTTCACCGCAGGTTCGTCAGCAGGATGCTCACCATATATTTTCCAGGGGCGAGTACCGTAAATACCTTCCCCATTTACAGCCATCCATTGACCAATTCCTTCAACAATATTTAGTACATCCGGCTCCAGATCCCCTTCCGGTGTTTGAACAATATTAATTAACAAATTTCCATTTTTACTGACAATGTCAACCAGCATCTGAATAACCCGATTAGCACTCTTATACTTTTGGCCTGTACGGTAATACCAGTCCCCAATAGAGGTATCAGTCTGCCAGGGAAATTTGCTGATTGTATCCTTGACACCCCGCTCCAGATCCGACACCCACATCCCGTCTGATGCCTGTTTGCAGGTATATACCGCCTCAAGCTCCCCTCCATTTTTCTTCATATCCTGGTTGTAAAAGTAGGAAACCAGATTCCTCCCGTATTCATCAAAAGGAAATTTGCTGTCGGAATACAACAGATCAGGATGGTATTTATCAATAAGCTCCTTGATACTGAACATCCATTCCCGCTGCCACTCCTTATTTTTACTGAGCCACCCATGATCATCTGCTTCAGCTTTTGCATGATAAAGATCCTGATACATAGGATTATTCCCGTCATAAGGGACATCTTTCATGGGTCCGGTCGTATCTGCCATATGACTGGGCTGAAACCATGTGAAACTGGCCCCCAGATGCTCGGAAACACCAAACCGTAATCCCTCCTTTTCGGCAGCTTTCTGCCAAAGTCCCACCACATCTTTCTTTGGACCGTAATTTACGGCATTCCACCTGTGTATTTTTGAATCCCAGAGAAAAAAATTATCGTGATGACTCCCCATACTTACAAAGTATTTTGCACCAGCCTTTTTATACAGGGCCATGAGCTTATCCGGATCCCACTTTTGTGCCTTCCACAAGGGAATAATGTCTTTATACCCGAACTTTGAGGGATGACCATAATGTGCCAGGTGATATTTATAATCTGCGCTCCCTTCCTGGTACATCTTTCGGGCATACCAATCGCCCTGACGGGGTACGGCCTGCGGCCCCCAATGAGCCCAAAAACCCAGTTTGGCATCCCGGAACCATTCGGGATATCTATATTGTTTTAAAGATTCAAAGGTGGGCTTAAATTTTCCTTCTGTTGTGGATGGATTTTTCTCTTGTGCATAAACAGAAATTGTTAATGCTATAGTTATAAACCAGGCCTGACTTAATTTTAATAATTTCCTTTTCATAATTTAATTAATTTTAAAAATCTTGTTTATAATCGGAATATTCCAAACTCCTTTTGCAGGATTCCCTCCACCTGGATAGTTCTGCAGATAGTTCTTTTACAATATCCGGATGTTCTGTCGAAATATCAGTGGTTTCCTGAGGATCGTTTATTATATCATATAGTTCAAAATGCTGTCCCTGATCCGGACTGTAGATTTTGTACCGGTTGTTCATGAATGCCACCTGTTTTTTTGACTCAAAACCAATGGGCACCTGTCGTTCTTTCATGTTTCCTTTAATGAAAGGCAACATGCTGATCCCGTCGATAGGTTCCGGCTGATCTGGCATGGTAAACCCGAGGATATCCAGGACGGTTGGATAATAATCCAGCGTGGAGAAAGGAATATCCGTGGTTTTACGGGATTTGATTAAGGCAGGCCAGGTCATCAACCCGGGTACCCGGATGCCGCCCTCATACAACGACCTTTTCCGACCTTTTAATCCTTTTGTACTCCCTTGCGTCCTGCCTTCGCGGGCTTTACCTTCCGGCCCGTTATCACTTGTGAAAAACATGACCGTATTATTATATAATCCATGTTCTTTTAAATAGTTACGTAACCTTCCGATTTGTTCATCCATGGCTGTGATGGCCCCGTAAAAGTTTTGTATGTCCACTGACTGACCTTTGTACATGTTTTTATATTTATCCCCGGTCAGAACAGGAAGATGAGGAGTATGGAACCAAACGACTGCCAGAAAAGGTTTATGTGATTTTATTGCCTTTTTTATGAAAGGGATCACCCGGTCCATGATAATGCGTGAATCATCTCCTTCCAGGTTTTCTGTTGCCTTGTGTCCGGGGCCTGTCCAATAGGCTGTACCATAAGGTTCGCCAGGAATTCTATTCCTGACACCTCCTGCCGTTTTCGGAGGGGTGATCATTGGATTCCAGGTAGGCACTTTTGATTCTGTGGAGAAACAGACATCGAACCCGTTTTCCCAGGGTGGGGAGTAATCTGCTGTATCCTCCGGACCGCCCCGGTTAGCATCTTTTTCTATTTTTGTCAAAGTTCCCAGGTGCCATTTCCCGAAATGACCGGTTACATAACCTTTTGTTTTTAAGGCTTCTGCCAGTGTAATTTCCTCTTTTCGCATGTGGCCGACGTTGGCAAAAAAGATTCCATACCGGTAGGGATGCCGGCCGGTGATGCAACTTCCCCGCGTTGGAGAGCACACAGGAGAAGAGGCATAAAAACGATTAAAAACAATGCCTTCCGCAGCCATCTTATCCAGATTTGGGGTCTTGCTAACCGGATTACCGTTATACGCCGGATCGCCCCATCCCATATCATCGGCCATCATCAGGATAATATTGGGAGTATGATCCTTTGGCTGTCTGGCATTTTTTTCTGAACAACCGTAATAAGAAAAAACAGTGACCAGAAAAATAATTGCATATAATCGAATGGTTCTTTTTTTATTCACGATATTTTCACTGGTTTTTATCAGTCCTTAATATAATAAGGGTCGGGAGATTTGTTGGGCGCCTGACTTCCTTTTTTACTCATCTTGTTTAAACTATTTACAGGGATATCATAAAATGATTTTTTCAGTTTTGTATACTTGGGATCGGCATCTTTACCGGGAAGTTTTTGAAGTACTTCTTTAAATTTTTCCAAAGCATTCTTTACTTCCGGATTGTCACTGTTGATGAGGTTGTTTCTTTCACCAAGATCAGATTTAAGATCATAAAGTGCATAGATCACTTTTGTCGTATCAATATATGCCTTGTATTTTTTATCCCTGATCACCCGGTCTCTGAAAGAGAAGTAATTGACCACCCTGCCGTTTCTTATGGACGATGGATGCGAACCCATGGCCATGATCCATTTACGTGGCGAATCATCCTTCTTTCCGAGAATCAACGGGGCAAAGGACATCCCGTCAATCGTATCTTTCTCCGGTATCTTTGCATTCCCAAGTTCAGCAAATGTAGGCAGCATATCGGGAAAGTCTACCAGGGCATCTGTGATTTTTCCCCCGGGAACAATACCCGGGCAATTCACAATAAATGGAGCATTAATGCCATTTTCGGTCAGATAGGTTTTTCCACCCCTTACAGCCCATCCGTTCCGGTGACCTATCATGCTGGGTGTCGTGCCGTTATCCGTTGTCCAGAACACAATCGTATGATCTCTGATGCCCAGACTGTCAAGGGATTTAATCAGTTTTCCCAAAAGGAAATCCGCATACCGCACCATGGCTTTATGTTTTTCCACTTTACCTTCCACATCCGGTTCGAGCGGGGTTGTGGTAAAAGGACCATGCGTTAAACACATAGGGTAATATATCATCATGGGCTTATCCTTATGTTTCTTCATGAAGTTGATTATGAAGTCGGTAAAAATATCATCGCCAAATTTGCCTTTATATGTTTTACTGCCTTCTTTAGTATGAATATACGGGTTCCAGTATCGTTTATTACTGATTTCCACATTTCCTCCTTCCCCTCCCGTCCACATACAATATTCATCAAAGCCGTGTTGTATCATTATGTCAGGCTGTATCCTGAAATCGTTGATTTGCCATTTGCCGGCAGCACAGGTAACATAACCGGCAGATTTCATAATCCTGGCAAAGGTGGTGTACATTTTGGGATCAAACTGGGCGCCGTGACCCCACCGTGGCACATCATAGTGATTAATCCATCCGTTTCTCCAGGGATACTGTCCTGTTAATAAGGCTACCCTTGAGGGGGTACACTGAGGCATGGAATAGGCATTTGTAAAACTTATGCCGGTGGCGGCCAGCTTATCTACATTGGGCGTCTGTACATCATCTGCACCATATGTGCTTACCCATTCTTTACCCAGATCATCGATAAGTATGAAGAGGATATTGGGTTGGGTTGTAGGAATTTTATTTTTTGTTTTGCAGGATAAAGATAATCCCAGGGCACCTATCAAAATAAAAAATCCTGATCTCACAAGAGAAGAAAAACTTTTTACATTCATGATTTGATTTGCATGATTTGATCGTTTTCAGATTTTTATATCCGTTTATTTTTATAGCTAATTAAAGGTACAATTTATTTTCCATATTCAGGCCGGTTCTCACCATTTTTTTATATTTTTTCAAGCACTTATTCAGGCACAACTTTTCTCTTTATAATTATATTGGTTGACAGATAGTAAAATGATTTGATAAAATACAAATATATTGAGTAATAGTAGATTACGAGCTGCAGGTATTTTTCTGTTATTTTTTATCTGCCGGCATTTTCATCGTAATACATATCATTTCGCATTTAAGGGTTCTGGAATTTAACCCAAGTTGAAAATTCCGGATCAAAAAGTCATAAAAAATCATCAATTTCAGTCCATTGCACAAAGCCGGGAAAAGATGTTTCCGGAGCATGGGAAGAAGTTGATCTTTCATCCATCCAGCGAACTGGAAACAGAAAGATGGCTGCAAAACAACAAAGAACTACCACGTTTGTTTGGACTTAAACCGGAATCTATTACACGATACTTAAGGCATAATCGAAATCTTTTTTATACTTTTTTTAATCTGTTACAGCAGAATTAGTAGTATTTTCGAAAGAACTTTTCTTTGCTATATACTGTATGATGTGTTCATTATTGTATTGTTTTCATTAACTCCTTTTCCCCTGTAATAATAAGGCATAGCAAAGAATAAATCAATATATATTATAACCATCTTCATTTCGAGAAGACTTCTTGTTGAAAGTTAAATCTCTCTTGAAAAGCGTAAACTGATGAATTAACTCATTGTCGATACTGAAAATTTTATACGTAACCTTAGGGTATTTTGCCTTTGTATCAAAATCCAAAACACCAAATGAGCATTTCATGTTATATCCCATCATACATTCTGGTCTTAACGGGTGGGTATGCATGTTGGTAAGTTTAGAGCTCTCACAATCATACAAGGTATATGCATCCGGCCGTTTTATTTTCCATATGTCAGACCGGTGCCTGTCAGCCGAGATCAAAACTACACCTTCAATCTTGTTGTCTTGGATAAAACGAAAGATTTCTTCCCGTTCTTCGGGATGACCATCCCAGGTATCCAGACCGCTGGGCCCGGGCTTGGTACCTTTTGCCCAGGGCACTGAAGATGCAATAACCTTAAAGGTGGCTTTTGAGTTTTTCAAGTGATCAAATAACCATTCCTTCTCAACATTTCCAAGCATAGATGCCCCCGGATTATTTTTGGGCTTCTCACGGTAGTACCGGGTATCGAGCATAAAAAAATCAACGTCACCGTACGAAAAGTTAAAATAGCAGCCCGGATGCTTTTCCCCGCCGCCAAAATAAGGATTAGGAAACTGGTTTTTGAATACCATCCAGACTTTCTTTTTCCAGGCAGGTTGATCCACATAGGGACCTCCTATGCCGTCATTATATGTGAAATCATGATCATCCCAGATTGCGTAAATGGGTGTATTTCCTGAAAAACGTTTGTATTCGGGCCGTGATTGACGACGATAATAACAGTATTTTTGTGTTACCGGCCGCAATGGATGATCGATGTAAACATTATCACCCATTAAAAGAAAGGCGTTTAAATTGTGCTTTTTTAAAGTATCCCACATTCGCTCATATTTTGGAGTATATCCTGCTCCACCTCCAAAACCGATAGAAAATCTGCCCGGAGTATTTTCCGGGGGGGCGGTTTGAAACCGAAATACAGGACTGCTTTTTTGTCCGCCTACGGATACATAATATATATAATCCTCAGATGGTTCCAGATTTGTTAATACGATTTTTCCGGTATTCTCATGTTCGATTTGCGTGTGTACCTCCATTGATTCATTCCACTGTCCCCCATCCGGCTTTTTATATTTTATCTGAACATTTTTTGGCCCATTTGTACGGAACCATATCGTAATATCATGAGGCCTTACATTTCCCAGCACAGGTCCGTGGATCAGGTCTGTGGAAAAATTTTTAAGATATTCAATGACTTGGGGATTGCTTAAAAGATGGTTAAACATACCATCCATTCCAACGGTAAACCTGCCGACAGGAAGACCCTCCTGTATGGCTAATTTCATATATTTAAAGGATTTTTGAATATCTTTCCGTGCCGAGTACAACAGACTTAAGCCCCATAAACCTTCTTCATCATTAGGGAAGTGTTCCATAAATTGGTTTAAATAATCAAGAGAAAAATCCAGGTATCCGGTCTCAATCCCAAAAACGACCTCCCGGATGAGTTGTTTGTACTGAGTCCTTTCCCCTTGCATATTCCGTATTTTCAAACTTTCATGATAAGTTGGATTTATATCTTCCTCAATACCATATTCTTTAAGCAAAGTATCTACGATTTTTTTTTCATACGGAACTACTCTGTATAACGCCATTCTTTTTCCATTTTTATTAAAATCCGGATTGAGATATTCCCAAACAATTTTTTTATCCGGACTTACTTCCAGAATTCTTCCACGGTCTGATTCTGCAATAAGGGTATTGCCGTTTTTCAAACGGTTGTTTGATCCTCTTGACGGAGAATAAAAATTTTTTTTATCCTGATATTTCCAGATGATCTTTCCGGTTACAGGATCTATTTCCAGCACTCTGGTATATCCTCTTTTTAGCTTTTGTGTACATCTTCCGTTATCATAAACAAGAATATTTCCGTTCGGTAGCATGGTTGGCATATGGGGGCCCATCAATATTCCCGGTCCCCAAGCCCAAACTATCTTTCCGGTTGATTTTTCAATAATAAAAATAGTGTTTGCATGTCTTCCGCAAAGCAACAGATTTCCTGCCCGGAAGCGCTGATCTTTCTGACCCAAAAGATTTTCGGGCAAAATCTCACAGGTATTAATGTGAGGCCAGTCGTGAAAGGATTCATCCGGGGGAGTAGGTTGTTTAATCATTTTTTCCATTTCTTCAATGTGTTTATAATAATACCAATGCCAAACAATATTGCCCTCCCTGTTATATTCGACCAATTCATCCATGGCAATTTGTTTATCTTTGTTCCATGGATTCTCATGATTCTCCCTGGAAACAACGATAGTATTTCCTTTTTTATCCCTGGCAAAATCATGATGGGCACGCAGTTTTGCTTTCCAGACAAGGTTGCTGTTCCAATCCAGTTCTATGATCATCTTATCCTTGATAATAGCTATCAGGTGTCCGTTTGGTAACATTTCAGCATAATGCCATGACATTTCAGACCCGTTTTGCGGATAATACTGCGGATAATACCAGGTATGAACGTACCTTCCTTCTGGTGTGATCAGATGAGCTGCCTGCAGATTACGACTTGAATATAAACGGTAACAATCATCCGTTTTTTCTTTATTAAAAATAGTAACTCCTATTTTCTGTTTTTCCTGATTCTGAGCATAGATATAACTATTGATAAACAGTATGCCTAATAGAATGTAAAACGATTTTTTCATGATTTCTCTTTTTTTATTTCTCCAATTTTATTGAGCGCTAAGAATTTATTATAGTTAACTTTGTATTGGTTAGTTGTTTATTTCAATTAAAAAGTATACCATTATTTCAGTTTAAAAGTATACCATTTTATTAAAAATAAAAAAGCCTATAGGTATTTTCATATCTGGCATTCCCGATATGAAAATATCCGGCGCTTTTCT
>Ga0209834_10001178_pt1 | contig 14919 bp, 11 predicted proteins | sample Mar14236cmmetaG_FD_184134 | JGI IMG/M metagenome (GOLD analysis project Ga0209834, IMG submission 184134) | Marine hydrothermal vent microbial communities from Guaymas Basin, Gulf of California to study Microbial Dark Matter (Phase II) - Marker... ...
CGCCGATCGCGATGGAGAAAGAGCTTCGCTTCGCGATTCGTGAAGGCGGCCGGACGGTCGGCGCCGGAGTTATCGCGGATATTATTGAGTAAAGCATTTATAATTATAGACTGAAAGATTGCTGTTATGCCACGAGATAAAATCATATTGGCCTGTGGAGAATGCAAGAGGCGGAACCACTTTACGACCAAGAATAAGAGAAAACATCCGGAGCGTGTCGAGTACAAAAAGTACTGTCCGTTTTGCAACAAACATACAATGCACAAGGAGACACGATAGTCTCGTGTGAAATTGACACAGGCCAGTAGCTCCAATGGCTAGAGCGCCGGTCTCCAAAACCGGATGTTGGGGGTTCGAGTCCCTCCTGGCCTGCATATAAAAAAGGTTATTTATGGGAAAGTTTGTCAAGTTCTTAAAGGAAGTTCGGGCTGAACTAAAAAAGGTTTCCTGGCCGACGCGGCGGGAACTGATCGGTTCAACGATTGTTACGGTGGTGGTGACACTCATTGTATCCGTATTTATCGGTGTTGTCGATCGTCTGCTGGCTTTGGCGACACGGACCATTTTTGGATAAGGTGGGTTAACCTATGGCATTGCACTGGTATGCAGTACATACATATTCCGGTCATGAACAGAAGGCCAAGAAATATCTGGAGTCGGTCATAGAATCGGCCGGCCTTCAGGATAAATTCGGTCAGATACTTATTCCGACCGAGCAGGTGACCGAGATGAAGCAGGGTAAGAGGACTACCTCAACCAAGAAATTTTTGCCCAGCTATATATTGGTGGAAATGGATCTGGATCAGGTGACCCAGAATCTGGTTGTCAACTCCCCCAGTATTACGAATTTTGTCGGTGCCGGCGGTAAACCGCATCCGCTTAAACCCAAGGAAGTTGACAGGATCATGGGGCAGGTGGATAGTTCCCGGACAGCCGAGGTAACCGATGTTCCTTACAAAGCGGGAGATTCGGTAAAGGTCATTGACGGCCCGTTTGCCGATTTTTCCGGATTTGTCAGCGAAGTCAACATGGAACGAAAAAAAATCAAAGTAATGGTTTCGATTTTTGGACGTCCCACGCCTGTTGAACTTGATTTTCTGCAAATTGAACCTGTGAAACAGAAGTCCTGACCGAATAGAATTCAGTATTTGGAGATAGTAAATTGGCCAAGAAGGTAGAAACAACGATTAAGCTTCAGATTCCCGCCGGTAATGCGAATCCGGCTCCGCCGGTAGGTCCGGCGCTGGGTCAGCATGGCCTGAACATCATGGAATTCTGCAAAGCTTTCAATGCCAAAACCCAGAATCTCGGCGGAATCCTTACTCCGGTGGTGATTACGGTTTATACCGACAAGTCTTTTTCATTTGTGACCAAGACTCCGCCGGCCGCGGTTTTGTTGAAAAAAGCCGCCAGCATCCCGAAGGGTTCCGGGGAGCCCAATCGCAACAAAGTAGGGTTGGTCAGCCAGAAGCAGATCCGTGAAATAGCCGAATTGAAGATGGTTGACCTGAATGCCTCCAGTGTGGAAACAGCCATGCTGATGGTTGCCGGGACCGCACGCTCGATGGGGCTGGAGATTGGTGATTAACAACTTAATTCGATTGTACCTGCACGGCGCCTGACGTCGCGGCGGGGAGAATGGGAGAATATGAAACATTCAAAAAGGTACAAGGGCAATCGAGAGAATGTCGACCGCGCCAAGCCGTATTCTCTGCAGGATGCCATAAGTATTATTAAAGAGCAGAGCCGCTGTAAATTCGATGAAACAGTCGAAGTGGCGGCCCGTCTGGGGGTGAACCCGAAACATGCCGATCAGATGGTTCGCGGGACAGTTGCGCTTCCGCACGGAACCGGTCGGCAGGTTCGAGTTCTTGTTTTCGCCCAAGGAGAGAAGGAAGAAGAGGCCAAAGCGGCTGGGGCCGATTTTATCGGGGCCCAGGATCTGGTGGAAAAAATCCAGGGCGGATGGCTTGATTTTGATGTCGCCGTGGCCACTCCGGATATGATGAAGGTGGTCGGACGCCTGGGTAAGATACTGGGTGCCAGGGGCTTGATGCCTAACCCGAAATCGGGAACGGTGACGATGGATCTGGAGCGCACGGTTAAAGAGTTAAAGGCGGGACGAATCGAGTATCGCGTTGATCGTCAGGCCAATGTAGCTGTGCCGATCGGAAAAGTGTCATTCTCGGAAGATAACTTGATCGAGAATTTCCGGACATTTGTTGACGCCCTGTTGAAAGCCAAGCCGGCGACGGCCAAAGGTGCCTATATGAAGGGCCTGTCGATTTGCTCGACGATGGGGATTGGAATCAAACTGGACCATCAGGCCATTCTGGCTGATTTGAAGAAATAGAGGTGACCGAAATGCCGAAACCAGAAAAAATTACCGTAGTGGATAAGGTGAAAAAGTATTTGGAAGAGTCCAATGCTTTTTTCATCACCGATTACACCGGTCTTAATGTCGAAGATATTACCCTGCTGAGGAAGAATCTCAGGGAACATTCGGTCAAGTATTTGGTGGCCAAGAATACGCTGATGAGAATAGCGGCCAAGGATGCCGGTTTTGAAAATATTATCGAATTCCTTTCGGGACAAACGGCCATCGCATTTGGTGTTGATGATCCCGCTGTCCCGGCCAAGATTCTTTATGATTCTTTTAAGGATATTGAAAAACCAGTTATAAAGGCCTTTGTGCTGGACAAAGATCTTTATCAGGGCTCTGATATTGTCCGTCTGGCCGAACTACCTTCGCGTGAGGTTTTGCTGGCCCGGTTGATCGGCGCGATCGAATCGCCTATTCAGAGCACGCTTGGATCGATTGACGGTCTCATGCAGGAACTGGTGGCGACGGTCGATGCCCTTGCCAAGGCCAAAGGATAAAGAGAGTTACGGGCATTCAGTCGTTGCGGGAATCATGCTTCTCATCGGACTTTTGCCCACCCGATGGATTCAAGAAGGCGGCTGAAATAAATTGGATGATTAGACAAGAATAGTATGAAAGGATAAATAAAATGGCTGACAATCCTGTAATCGAAGAAATCGTTGAGAAAATTGCTTCACTTTCTGCAATGGACCTGGCCGATCTTTCCAAGGCGATCCAGGATAAGTTTGGTGTGACTCCGATGGCGGCTGTGGCTGCGGCTCCCGCTGCCGGTGGTGGAGCGGTTGAGGCTGAAGAGCAGACAGAATTTGATGTTGTTCTCAACGCGGCCGGTGATAAGAAAATACAGGTCATTAAAGTTGTTCGTGAACTCACAAGTCTTGGACTGAAAGAAGCCAAGGAGCTGGTCGACAGCGCTCCTTCGAAAGTAAAAGAAGGTATTCCGAAAGAAGAGGCGCAGGCTGCAATGGATAAACTGCAGGAAGTCGGCGCCCAGGTTGAAATTAAGTAATCGCTTTTCTGGGCAGGGAACATTTAGGTGTTTGATCTGTTACACCGGATGGTGTTTCGGGTTATCCCGAATTGTAATATTGTCCGGCGAAAAGGCTGTGAAATTGGCTCCGGAGACAAACTTGAATTTTAGTTTGTCCGGGCATTAAGTAAGAAAAGAAGCAGAATCGCCGATGCGAAATAATTATTGTCACATTCTCATTTTTACTCTTTCCTTTCGCATCAATTCGAATCTGTGTCCGGGGCGTTCTTATATTATATAGGAGGAGGATATTTTGGCACGCAAACAACCAGTGGAAAGACATAGCTATCAGACAATTCCGGAAGCGGCCGAAATGCCGAATCTTCTGGAAGTTCTGTTAGATTCCTATAACAACTTTCTGCAGACGTCTGCCGATCCTGATAAAAGGGAAAATTCCGGACTGCAGCAGATATTTCAAGAGATCTTCCCCATTTCTGATATTAATGATAACTACTCGCTTGAATTTGTACGTTATACGCTCGGGACTCCCCGGTATTCGGTCGATGAGTGTCGCGAAAGAAATATGACCTATGCGTCCCCCCTTCGGGCCACCCTGAGATTAATCGCTTTTCAGGGCGAAGCAGAACAGAAGGAAGTCAAGGATATCATCGAGCAGGATGTCTATCTCGGTGAACTGCCGATTATCACTCAATGGGGGACGTTTATTATAAACGGCGCGGAAAGGGTCATCGTTTCGCAGCTGCACCGTTCTCCCGGGGTATTTTTCGATGAGCAGCAGCATCCCAACGGCAAACTTCTCTATTCCGCAAGGATTATTCCGTACCGTGGCAGCTGGCTGGAATTCATTATCGATGTCAATGATATCATGCATGTCCATATCGATTCCCGTCGTAAGATTCCGGTGACCACATTACTTCGGGCCATAGCATTTTCTACCGATGAGGAATTGATTAAGTCCTTCTATAAAGTGGTCTCTGTCGATATTTCCTCTATTAATGAAGAAGAGGTGGCGGAAGTGGTGGCGGCCGAATCGGTCATCGATAAGGAAACCGGCGAGGTACTCTTCAGCGCCGCTGATACCCTGACAACAAAAATTCTTGATGCTCTCAAAGAACAGAAGATAAAAAAGATCAAGGTCATTCAGAAAGAAAATCAGCGCGACGCCCTGGTGATAATTAATACTATAAAGAAAGACCCGGCCAAAAACAGGGAGGAAGCCCTGGCCAAGATTTATTCACTTCTTCGTCCGGGTGAACCCCCGACAATGGAAATGGCCGAAGCCCTCCTGGAAAAACTTTTCTTCAATACCAAAAGATATGATCTTGGCGAAGTTGGCCGTTACATGATCAATCAGCGGCTTCATCTCGACATTCCTCTTGAAACGACGATTCTCGACCTTAAAGATTTTTTGAGTATCATCGGCTATTTAATCGGACTGAGAAACGGTTCCGGATTTGTCGACGATATCGACCATCTTGGTAACCGCCGCGCCAGAACGGTCGGTGAATTGCTGTCGAACCTGTTTTCGGTCGGATTATCGCGTGTTGCCAAGTCGATTCGCGAAAGACTCTCATTGAAGGATAGCGACTCCATTACGCCGCAGCTTCTGGTAAATGCACGAACGGTTTCCGCCGTTATCGATACTTTCTTCGGCTCTTCGCAGCTCTCGCAGTTTATGGACCAGACCAACCCTCTGGCTGAATTGACTCACAAGCGCCGTCTTTCTGCGCTTGGGCCCGGCGGTCTGACACGCGAAAGGGCCGGTTTTGAGGTGCGCGACGTTCACCATACGCATTATGGCCGTATCTGTCCGATCGAGACACCTGAAGGGCCGAATATCGGTCTGATCGCTTCAATGGCGACTTTTGCCAGAATAAACAAGTACGGTTTCCTGGAAACGCCTTATCGCAAAGTGGAAAACGGGAAGGTATCGACAGACATTGCTTATCTCAGTGCCGATGAAGAGGATAGATGCATTATCGCCCAGTCAGACGAGCCGCTTGAAAAAAGCGGAAAGCTGAGCAACGATCATATCAGAGCCCGCGCCCGGACTGACTATCCCATCGTGACACCGGATAAGATCAATTATATGGAGGTTTCACCGCGGCAACTGGTTTCGGTGGCGGCGGCATTGATTCCTTTCCTTGACCATGATGATGCGAACCGTGCGTTAATGGGTTCAAACATGCAGCGCCAGGCAGTGCCTTTGCTGGTGACCCAATCGCCCGTGGTTGGAACCGGTATTGAAGCTAAAGTAGCGGTTGATTCGGGCGCGGCTGTGGTCGCCAGGCAGGCCGGAACGGTCGTTTATGCCTCGGCCGACAAAATCATTATCAAACCGGATATCAAGCCCAAGGCGGGAGAACTGGGATATTTTGAGGACGACGAATACAAAATGACCAAATTCCGCCGTTCCAACCAGGATACCTGCATCAATTTCAAACCGATAATAGAAATCGGTGATCATGTCGAGGAAGGTCAGGTTATTGCCGACGGTCCGGCTACCGATGCCGGTGAACTGGCCCTTGGTTACAATGTTCTGGTCGCATTCATGCCGTGGCGCGGATATAATTACGAAGATGCCATTATAGTCTCAGAGCGTTTGATTCGTGAGGATATTTTCTCTTCAATTCATATCGAAGAATTCGAATTGCAGGTTCGCGACACCAAGCGTGGTGCCGAAGAGATCACTCGTGAGATTCCCAATGTTTCCGAGGAAGCTCTGTTGAACATGGATGAGCGCGGTATTATCCGTGTCGGCGCCGAAGTTGAAGCCGGTGATATTCTTGTAGGTAAGGTAACCCCTAAGGGAGAGACGGAGTTGTCGCCCGAAGAACGATTGCTTCGCGCCATATTCGGCGAAAAGGCTGGTGATGTCAAGGATGCATCATTGAAGGCGCCTCCCGGGATGAAAGGTATTGTAATAGATACCAAGGTGTTTTCGCGTAAGGAAAGAACCGAAGAGGCCAAACGGATTGAGAAGAATGAGGTGGCCCAAATTAAGCGCCGTTATGGAAAGATCAAACAGAATATCATTACTCATAGAAATGAGAGATTGGCCGCAATTCTTGACGGCGAGACGAGTAATACCGTTCGCTCCAAGATCGATAATTCCGTTTTGGTTCGTGCAGGACATAAATATGATAAAGAATTTCTGATGACATTCGATTATGATTCTGCTTTTGCCGCAGATGGTTACAGCGACAATGCCACAGCCAGTAAAAAGGTCGGTAAAATCATAGATGAGGCGGCTGAACTGATTGCGGCCAAAGAAGAGGAAATGGCGGTCGAGGTGGACAAGGTCGTCCGCGGAGCCGAATTACCTCCGGGTGTCAGGCAGCTGGTCAAGGTCAAAGTCGCCATCCGACGTAAATTGTCGGTGGGCGATAAGATGGCCGGTCGCCATGGTAACAAGGGTGTCGTTTCCAGGATCGTTCCGGTCGAGGATATGCCTTATATGGAAGACGGAACGCCGGTTGACATTCTGCTCAACCCGCTCGGCGTTCCCTCCCGAATGAATGTCGGCCAGGTTCTGGAGACTCACCTGGGATGGGCCGCGGATAAACTCAATATAAAAATTGCCACACCGGTTTTTGACGGGGCCAACCTGGGGCAGATTAAAGAAATGCTTGTGAAGGCGGGACTGCCCGAGTCGGGAAAGGTAACTCTCTATGACGGATTCACCGGTAATCCGTTTGATAGTAAGATCACAGTGGGATATATATACATTATGAAGCTGGCTCATCTGGTTGATGATAAGATTCACGCCCGCTCAATCGGACCTTACAGTCTTGTGACTCAGCAGCCGCTGGGCGGAAAGGCGCAATTCGGCGGACAGAGATTCGGAGAAATGGAGGTCTGGGCCATGGAGGCCTACGGTGCCGCTTATACACTTCAGGAACTCCTCACGGTTAAGTCGGATGATGTTACCGGGCGGAGTAAGGTGTACGAAGCCATTGTGAAGGGCGAGAATCCCCCAGAGCCGGGTATTCCGGAATCATTTAATGTCCTTGTCAAGGAATTGCAGGGACTGGGGCTGGATGTCAAACTGATTGAAAAGTAACATAATTATAGATCTGCATGATTTTTATTTTTGTAAACAAGTGCCGTTGACCGGCAATGAGATAAAAGGAGTCAAACAGTGGTTAACCTGCCTTCAAACATCCCGAGAGTTCAGCAGAAAAAGCCGTCTGATTTTTCTGCAATTCAGGTTCAGTTGGCATCACCGGAGACCATTCTGTCATGGTCCTATGGTGAGGTAACCAAGCCTGAAACCATCAACTACCGGTCATTTAAGCCGGAGCGCGACGGGCTCTTTTGCGAGAGGATTTTCGGACCTGTCAAGGACTGGGAATGCAACTGTGGAAAATATAAAAGGATTCGTTTCCGCGGTATTGTCTGCGACCGCTGCGGCGTTGAAGTAACTCAATCAAAAGTCCGCCGGGAAAGAATGGGCCATATCGAACTGGCCGTCCCGGTGACACATATCTGGTTTGTAAAATCATTGCCGTCTCGAATTGGCTACATGATGGATCTGTCGGTTCGTGAACTGGAAAAGATTCTCTATTACGAAGCTTACATAATGATCGATCCCGGCAATACTTCATACCAGGAAAGAGATATTATTACCGAAGAAGAATATCTGGAACTGGAAGAGAGCGGTAAAGAATTCGACGCCAGGATGGGCGCCGAGGCAGTCCGCGAAATATTGTCGCGTTTGGATATCGAACAGGTCGCCATCGATCTCCGGGCGCAGGTGAAGGTCGAGACATCAGTCCAGAGACAGAAAGACGCCCTTAAGAGACTTAAAATTATCGAAGCCTTCCGTCAGTCAAATAATAATCCGGAGTGGATGGTCATGAGCATCATCCCGGTAATTCCTCCGGACCTCAGACCTCTGGTTCCGCTCGAGGGCGGCCGCTTTGCTACCTCTGATCTGAACGATCTGTATCGACGCGTCATCAATCGTAATAATCGCCTAAAAAAGCTTATCGATATTCAGGCTCCCGATGTCATTCTCCGAAATGAAAAAAGAATGCTTCAGGAGGCGGTTGATGCTCTCTTTGATAATGGACGCCGGACGCATTCGGTGCGCGGCGATTCCAAGCGGCCATTGAAGTCGCTTTCAGACCTGCTGAAAGGCAAACAGGGGCGTTTCCGCCAGAATCTGCTGGGTAAACGTGTCGATTATTCCGGCCGTTCGGTTATTGTTGTTGGTCCGGAATTGAAAATTTATCAGTGCGGGCTTCCCAAAAATATGGCCCTCGAACTGTTCAAACCTTTTATCATCATGAAGCTCGAGGAAAAAGGTTATGTCCAGACTGTGAAATCGGCCAAGAAGCTGGTCGAACGGGAAAGACCCGAGGTTTGGGATATCCTGGAAGAGATCATTGAAGATCACCCGATTCTGCTCAACCGTGCTCCGACCCTGCACCGCCTTGGCATTCAGGCTTTTTATCCAGTACTGGTCGAGGGTAAGGCAATCCGGCTGCATCCTCTTGTCTGTGCCGCCTTCAACGCCGACTTTGACGGCGACCAGATGGCGGTGCATATTCCGCTTTCATTTGAGGCCCAGCTTGAGGCCCGAATGTTGATGCTGGCTTCGAACAATTTGCTGCTGCCTTCGTCCGGCCGTCCGATCGCAGTGCCATCGCAGGATATGGTTATCGGTTGCTATTATTTGACAAAAACAAAAAGCGGCGCGAAGGGTGAGGGGATGACTTTCTATTCCAGCGATGAGGCCCTGGCCGCTCATGCCAACGGACAGGTCGATCTGCATGCGCGTGTAAAAGTTAAAATTAATGATGGATTGGTCGAGACATCGCCGGGTCGTGTGATCTTTAATCAGATCGTCCCGACTGAAATGCCCTTCTTCAATGAGGTTGCCGGGAGAAGCAAATTAGAGCAGCTGGTGCTTGACTGTTATCGGCTGGTTGGTAATACGCGGACAGTCGAATTCCTTGACAAGCTTAAAAAGATGGGATTCGAATATGCCACGTTGGCCGGAGTCACCATATCTATCGATGATATGCTGATTCCTGAAGAGAAGGCGAGCTTGATAGATGATGCCAAAAAGTTGGTAAACAAGATTCAAAAACAGTATGAGCGCGGTGTCATAACCAACGGTGAACGATATAATCAGGTGATCGACGTTTGGACCAAGACCACCTCGGAGGTGGCGTCGGTTATGTTCGAAAACCTGGCCAGTGATCGTCAGGGCTTCAATCCCATTTATATGATGGCCGATTCGGGTGCCCGTGGTTCCAAGGAACAGATTCGTCAGCTGGCCGGTATGCGCGGTCTGATGGCCAAGCCGCAGAAAAAGATCACGGGTGGTGTTGGTGAAATCATTGAGTCGCCGATTATTTCCAATTTCCGTGAAGGCTTGTCGGTTACCGAGTACTTTATCTCGACTCACGGCGCCCGTAAGGGGTTGGCTGATACTGCTCTGAAAACCGCCGACGCCGGTTATCTTACAAGGCGTCTGGTCGATGTTGCTCAGGATGTAATTATTACTGAACATGATTGTAACACCATCCTGGGAATCAATATCTCCGCTCTTAAGGAGGGCGAGGAGATCATCGAGTCACTGCGCGACCGTATTCTTGGCCGGGTTGCTCTGGAGGACGTTTTTGATCCCATCACTGATGATATCATTATCAAGGCCGGGCAGGAAATACGTGAAGAACATGCCGCGGCTATTGAAGATGCCGGCGTTGATTCGGTTCGTATCCGGTCGGTTTTGACCTGCGAATCCAAACGCGGTGTGTGCCGGGACTGTTATGGCCGCAATCTGGCAACCATGGATTTGGTCGATATTGGTGAGGCTGTGGGTGTTATCGCGGCTCAGTCGATCGGCGAGCCGGGTACCCAGCTGACTCTAAGAACATTCCATATCGGTGGGACTGCGGCGCGTATTGCCGAACAGTCAAAGGTCGAAGCCAAATATAACGGTAAAGTGGTTTATTTGAATATAAAGGCGATAAGTCGTCCTGATGAAACGCGGATTGTAACCGGGCGTGAGGGAGAGGTGCATATTGTCGATGATCGGGGTCGTGTCCGGTCGCGGATGAAGGTTCCTTACGGCTCAATTCTTGTAGCCGCTGAGGATGCGCCTATCTCCAAGGGAGACAGTATATTCGAATGGGATCCATACTCCAACACAATTGTGACTGAATACGCCGGTAAAGTGGTCTTCAAAGACATTGTGCCGGATGTATCACTGCGTGAGGAGCTTGATGAGACGACTGGTTTGATTCAGCCGATTATTGTCGAGGAACGAGAAAAAACCCTTTTCCCGACAATCTTAATTAAGGACTCAAAAGGAAAGACCAAAGACAGCTACCGCATTCCGACCGGAGCCCAGTTGCTGGTTCAGGAAGGGCAATCTGTCGATGCCGGTGAATTCCTTGTTAAGATTCCTCGCCAGATATCAAAAACCCGCGATATTACCGGCGGTTTGCCAAGAGTGGCGGAATTATTTGAGGCCCGTAAGCCGCATGATCCGGCTGTTATTTCCGAGGTTGATGGAATTGTTGAATTCGGTAAAATCATCCGCGGTCAGCAACAGGTCTATGTCCGGGGCGATGAGGGCGAAACTGAAGAGTATCTGATTCCGCACGGCCGGCACCTCCATGTTCACGATGGAGACAGGGTAATGGCCGGTGACAGCCTCTGCGAAGGCTCGATCGATCCGCATGATATTCTGAAGGTCTCCGGAGTCAACAAAGTGCAGGAGTACCTGGTTAACGAGATCCAGGAGGTTTACCGGCTTCAGGGCGTAAAAATCAACGATAAACACATTGAAGTTATTGTGCGCCAAATGCTTCAGAAGGTTCGCGTGGAGCATCCCGGGGACACCAATTTCCTTGAAGGTGAACAGGTTGACCGGCGCAAATTCGCCAGCGAAAACGATCGTGTAATCGCCGAGGGTGGTGAGCCGGCTACCTTTGAGCCGTTGCTTTTGGGGATAACCAAGGCGTCGTTATCGACCGAGAGCTTTATCTCGGCGGCGTCTTTCCAGGAAACGACCAAGGTCTTAACCGAGGCGGCTATTAATGGTAAAATAGACCATTTAAGGGGTCTTAAGGAAAATGTAATTATCGGTCATCTTATCCCGGCCGGAACCGGTGTGGAAGAATATCACGCTGTCGAATTGATATCTGAAGATGAAGGGAGTGGAGGCGAGGACTCTGATGAATCCGTAGCCAATATTTTCCAAGAAAACGCTTGACAAGGAAAAGAATTTTAATAAATTACGAATCTCTTTTTGACTAGGGTTTTGTATTATTGGAGGTGTTGTATTGCCCAGGATTAGTCAGTTGATACGAAAAGGCCGGAAGGTAGTGAAATCGAAGACAAATACACCGGCATTGAAAGGGAGTCCTCAAAAAAGAGGAGTTTGTACACGTGTGTACACTTCGACGCCAAAGAAGCCGAATTCTGCATTGCGCAAAGTTGCTCGTGTTCGGTTGACTAATCAGATGGAAGTTACTGCATATATCCCCGGTGAAGGTCATAATCTTCAGGAGCACTCGATCGTGCTTATTCGGGGCGGCCGTGTGAAAGACCTTCCGGGTGTCCGTTATCATGTTATTCGCGGCACCATGGATGCCTCCGGTGTGGCCGACAGGATGCAGGCCCGGTCAAAATATGGCGCAAAGAAGCCAAAAAAGTAAGTGGAATAGGTGAATAATGCCAAGAAAAAATACGCCGACCAAAAGAGAATTAATACCAGATACCAAGTATGGTGATTTGCTGGTTTCCAAGTTTATCGGATTTCTTATGAAGCAGGGCGAGAGATCCGTCGCCGAGAAGATTTTCTATTCAGCCATGGACAGTATCGAAAAGAGGACGGGACAGACCGGGATTGAAACGTTTCATAAGGCGCTGAATAATGTAAAGCCGGTTTTAGAAGTGAAATCACGCCGTGTCGGCGGCGCCACCTATCAGGTCCCGGTTGAAGTTCGGGCCGATCGCCGGATTGCCCTGGCTATCAGGTGGGTGATCTCCTATGCACATTCACGGGGTGAGCACACCATGGCCGAGAAGCTGGCGGCGGAACTGATAGCGGCAGCCAATAATGAGGGCGCTTCGATAAAGAAAAAAGAAGATACCCATAAAATGGCTGAGGCGAACAAGGCCTTTGCGCATTTCAGATGGTAAGCTGACAAATTGAAAGGTAGAGAGAAAAGGTAAGGAATATACTTGAAGGCATTTGTTGAGAGTCGGTAAGATATCTTGACAGCTGTAAACCGAAGGTCCTGTTGAATCGGACCGGTTGCGGCTACAAGATTTCTTGTCAGTGCGCCGGTGCCGCGAAGATTCAATAGGTTTTTTTATGTCTGAAAAGAAGGATCTAAAGCTCATACGTAATATCGGTATCATGGCTCATATTGATGCCGGTAAGACGACGACTACCGAGCGTATCCTTTACTATACCGGTAAGACTCACCGAATAGGTGAGGTTGATGACGGTGCTGCTACCATGGATTGGATGGAGCAGGAAAAGGAGAGAGGCATAACTATAACCTCTGCTGCGACTACCTGTTACTGGAACAAACACGAAATTAATATTATAGATACGCCGGGGCATGTCGATTTTACCGTCGAGGTGGAACGTGCCCTGCGAGTTCTTGACGGAGCCGTCGGCCTTTTCTGCGCTGTCGGCGGCGTCGAGCCGCAATCCGAAACAGTCTGGCTTCAGGCTGATAAATACCGGGTCCCGCGCATAGCCTTTGTCAACAAAATGGATCGCGTTGGGGCCGATTTTTATCGGACTGTCAAGGAGATGAATGAAAAATTCATGGTGAAATGCCTTCCTATACAAATTCCGGGTGGGGAGGAGGACCGGTTCGAGGGCATCATCGACCTTATAACCATGACTTATCGGACACACAAAGAAGAAACTCTGGGCGCCGACTACACAGACGGGCCGATTCCGGAACAGCATGTTGAAAAGGCGGAGCAATCACGCCAGGAACTACTTGAAGCGATCTCAGATTATGACGACGAGCTACTTGACAAGCTGCTGAACGATAAATTAATAGTGGCCTCTGATATGATCAGGGCTATTCGTAAGGCCGTTATCGCCTGTTTCTTTGTGCCGGTGCTTTGTGGATCGGCCCTTAAAAACAGGGGTGTCCAGCGTCTTCTTGATGCTATTGTCGACTTTCTCCCCGCTCCGAACGATCTTCCCCCGATTGAAGGTATTTCTCCCGACGGTAAAAAGAAACTGATCAGAAAATCCGATCCAAATGAGCCGGCTGCGGCCTTAGCATTCAAAATTGTCAGTGACCCCCATGCCGGCAGACTTTGCTATGTGCGAATTTACTCCGGCGAAATACAGCCGGCCACCTATCTTTTGAATCCCAATTCGGGAATTAAAGAGCGTATTGGTCGTATCCTACGCATGCATTCCAACAAACGAGAGGATGTCAAAGTGGCCAGGGCGGGCGATATTGTTGCGATTATCGGTTTCAGAAAAACCACCACCGGAGATACACTGTGTTCGCCAAAGCATCCTATTCGTCTGGATCTCATGCAGTTCCCCGAGCCGGTAATATTTGTTGCTATCGAGCCCAAGTCCAAATCGGACCAGGATAAACTGGATGAGGCGCTGGTTCGCCTCGAAGAAGAGGATCCGACTTTCAAGGTCAAGACAGATCAGGAAACCGGCCAGACGATTATTTCGGGGATGGGTGAGCTTCACCTGGATATTTTGATCGACCGTATGATACGGGAGTTTAATGTCCAGGCCAATATAGGCAAGCCCCAGGTGGCTTATAAAGAGACGATTACCGAGGGTGTCGATTCCGAGGGTAAATTTGACCGTATGACCGGTGGAAAGAATCAGTTCGGCCATGTTGTACTGCATATCGAGCCGGCCGAAAATGGAACACCTTTCGCTTTTCAAAATAAAATTGCTGATGACACCATACCCCGGGAATTTATTCCGGCTGTCGAGCGCGGGGTAAAACGGTCGATGAATAACGGGGTTATAGCCGGGTATCCTTTGACCGGCATCAAGGTTTCCCTGATAAATGGATCGGCTCATGATGTCGATTCGACAGAACTGGGCTATGAGGTTGCGGCCACGATGGCCTTTGAGAGCGCCGCCCGGAAGGCCAAGCCGGTTGTGCTTGAACCTGTTATGGATGTCGAGGTGGTCTGCCCCGAAACGTACATGGGTAATGTCGTCGGGGATCTAAACCAGAGGCGCGGGAAAATTCATGGGATGGTTCCGCGCAACAACCTTCAGGTTGTTTCGGCCTCTGTGCCGCTCGGCGAGATGTTTGGTTATGCGACAGCGCTCAGAAATCTTACGCAGGGACGAGGTGTATATACAATGCAGTTTTCGAAATACGCGCCGCTCCCGAAAGACGTTTCGGATAAGATGTTTTCGAATTTAATGTATACTTAAGATAGACGGAGGAAAATTTTAGAGATGGCCAAGGAAAAATTTGTCAGGACGAAGCCGCATGTTAATGTCGGAACGATCGGGCATGTTGATCATGGCAAGACGACATTGACGGCGGCGATGACG
>Ga0209834_10001179_pt1 | contig 14913 bp, 13 predicted proteins | sample Mar14236cmmetaG_FD_184134 | JGI IMG/M metagenome (GOLD analysis project Ga0209834, IMG submission 184134) | Marine hydrothermal vent microbial communities from Guaymas Basin, Gulf of California to study Microbial Dark Matter (Phase II) - Marker... ...
CTACAGGGCATACTACGAACTCAGCCCCGATGACTTGGGTTTATTCAGCTACAGCACCTACATCACCGACACGGCTTTTCATTGCGACTTATACGGAAACGGTTTTTTCACTTTCATTGTTGAACCCGATCCGCAAGCAGAGGTCATACAAAAAGTATTTACCCTGATCATCGACAGATCCGGAAGCATGTCGGGTAACAAAATTATCCAGGCAAGAGATGCCGCTTCCTACATTGTGAATAACCTGAATGAAGGTGACTATTTTAACATTGTGGACTTTGCCACGTATGTTTCCAGTCTTTTTGAAGACCATGTGGCCTTTGATGCGTCTTCACAAGCGCAGGCATTAAACTATATTAACGGTATGTATGCCGACGGCTCAACGAATATTTCCGGAGCCTTCTCCACGGCCATTCCTGATTTTGCTTCAAATGATACAACCCTGGCCAACATCATCATATTCTTTACCGACGGGGAAGCAACTACCGGTTTGATCGGCACAGATGAAATTCTGGCTCATATCCAGGATCTGATCACGATCAATGAGGTCTCTAATCTCCAGATCCATACCTTCGGGATAGGCGATTACACAAACGAATCCTTACTATCGCAAATCGCTTCTCAAAATAACGGCCTCAGCGAATTCCTCGGCAATGATGAACTGGAAGAGGTGATCACTTCGTTTTACCGGAAGATCCGAAACCCTGTTTTGATCAATACACAACTGTCGGTTGATCCCCCATTGGTCACGCAAATCTTTCCCGATCCGCTCGACAACCTCTACCTTGGCCAGCAGTTAATTGTAGTCGGTCGATATGATGAAGCAAGTACGATAAATGTAACCTTCAGTGGTGAAGCTTTCGGGCAGCCGCAATCATATCAATACACCGTTGACCTGGCGGACACAACAATACCGACGTACCAGTTTCTGACCAAGTTATGGGCTAAAAAGAAAATGGACAACCTGTATATTTTATACCATACGTTCGACCCCGAATCGCCTGAAGCTGAAGAAATTGAGAATATGATCATCGACATCAGCATCTGTTACAATGTGATAAGCCCGTTCACTTCCTATACAGGAGGCGGCACTGTGTTTATTGAAGATCCGTTTGAGGAAGAGGCAGCCTATGGCGACAAGTTATGTTATGCCTATCCTAACCCCTTTACTTCTGAAATAAACATCCATTTTATAGTTAATGAGCCGGCATATGAAACCGCGACTTTACGCATATTTGATTCGTTCGGCCGGTTAATTGATGTGGTTGCCGTTCAGCTAAACGGAAAAGGGGAATACCAGATTCTCTGGAACGGAACCAACCTGGAAGGCATACCGGTTCCTTCGGGCTATTATTTTTATACAATTCAGTACAATAAGCAAATCCTCAAGGGGAATATGATTAAACTGTAAAATGAGCTACCTCACCGAAAACTGGCGAGGAAACACATCAGACATTTTATTTTAGCGATGCAGGCATCGGGGTATAAATCTCATCTATCCCGATGCGCTGCGTTATCGGAATCCGGTCAACTTACAGATCAATGCCATGTGGCCACTTCTGACAAAGGGTTAAGCATTCGCTTTTCATAATCGCGCAAACATTTCTGATCTTGTATTCCGGCAAAATAGTAACTTTGTAAATCAAACATAAAAATTACGCTATCCATGACCGGTAAATTTCCTTTCATTAAAGCTGTTTCCATTGTATTGAGCATTGTGTGGTACCTGCAGTGGTTTTTTCTGGCAGTACTCATTGTCATTTCTCTGTTAATTGCCACCGATAACTCCATTATTAATACCGATAAGCTGGAGGGTTTTCACATACAGTTTGCCCGCCTGGATATTCAGAACACAGCTTCTGCTGACGATGCGCAAAGCAATGTGTTTTTAACGAACGGCGAAGGACGGCTCCACATAAAAGATGCCGGTTATAATTTTATCTACCTCCGGCTGCTGAGTGTATTTATCGACACCTTGCTTTATATATTCATTATTTATATGCTGAAGAAAATATTCGCCGGTGTAAAAACAGGTGTGTTTTTTACCAGGCAGAATGGTATTTATATAAAATACATTGCCTACGCCATATTAGGCCTTGCGTTAATACCAGAGATCATTAATTATTTTGTAAACCTGCACATTTCTGAAACACTGGTTATTGAAGGGATCGTTTTTAAAGCCCGGTTCGGATTTGATTTCCGTACAGTGTTCCTTGCCTTGCTCATTTTTGTGATTGCCAAAGCATTTATTCGGGGGGCCGAATTAAAAGAAGACCATGACCTAACTATTTAATTCAGGAGACCATGCCCATAGAAGTTAACCTTGATGTAATGCTTGCCAAACGCAAGATGACGCTGACAAAACTCTCCAACAGCATTGATATCACCATCGCCAATCTCTCCATTTTGAAAAAAGGAAGAGCCCGGGCTATCCGCTTTTCAACCCTGGAAGCAATCTGCAAAGAACTTAATTGCCAGCCTGGGGATATACTGCGCTATATCCCGGAAGACGGTGAGGAGTAACACACACCAGATATCTTCCTGTTTCAGTAATTTACACCAACGCAGGTAAATCTCTTCGGCATTTCTTCGCTGTTTATTAACCTTCTGATAGCTGTTGCAGGCAAGAAGGAACCGCAGGTGCTTAAATTATACTGCTGAGGAGGTACAACTCAAAACATCTCCGGGTTTTATTGAAATGTTATTAATTATACCACATTACATTTTGATATAACGATTATTTTTTATTATTTAGCGGTAAAATTTTATCGATAAGCAATAATGTATTATGAACATCACAATTAAGAAGCCGCTTGCCGGTATCCTGGCATTTCTTATCATCTTATTAACAATGCCCTTAGGGCACGCATTGATGATCATGACCGAGCATGTTTTTGGCAAAGCCTATGTTTTTCAGGCAGCCTTTGTTATGGGTCTGTTAGGATTAGTGCTGCTGATTTTGGGTATGAAAACGCAAAATGAGACGAAAGCAACATTTTTGGGCCTGTTTGCGGGCTTACTGATCTGGACCGGGTGGATCGAGTTTTCATTTGTGTTCTTCGCTCATCACCTCAACATCCAGCCATTGATTGAAAACGGTGAAGTGGTGACCAAACCCGAATATTTGATTTTGCCGTCATCGATAGGCTTTCTTTCTGTCATATTTATCTACTTCCTGTTTAACCGCCACACACAGTGCAATTTTTTCAGGTGGTTGCAGCGAAATCTCCGAATGAAATTCGTTCACAGAAAACCCGTTGAAAAAGACAGACCGATAGCGTTAATTACAACTACCGAGATCATCACCATTCTCTGGACATTTTACATTGCCCTGATGCTGATTTATGACAACAGGATTTTCGGGGACCGCCATCCGGCAACCTATATCTTTGCCTTTGGCTCCTTGTTATGGTCCCTGTACCTGTTTGTCAACCTTCTTAAGATTAACAATATAGCCTATGCCATCAGATATGGCATACCGGTGGTGATCATTTTCTGGAATGTTGTGGAGATCCTGGGAAGATGGGACATATACAACGAAATATGGGTGCAACCTTTGGAACACAAGGTGGAGATTCTGTCCATATTCATAGTCCTTGTCTTATTGATGGCCATACTTTTCTATGAAAGCAAGCACAAAAAGTCAAAATAAACCAAATCATTAAAAGGAACAGGTTCGACGAAACGAAGCAAGCTTTAATTATATAACAGAAATAAAAAAATACAATTCACATAATTAAGTCACTTTAATAAAATAATATGAAGATCAAAAAATTAACCGGAGCGCTTTTAATAGGAAGCATTATATTCATAGCAGCGTGCAGCAATTCAGGTGCAAAAAAAGAAACAAACGCAGAAGAGCCTAAAGATGCGCAGGCTGTAGAAACCGTAGTAAACGAAGAACTTCCTGTGACAAGGATACCCAACAGCCCCGAGGGTGCCGAGGCCTATTTTTCACCGGATGACCAGTCGATGATCTTTAACGGGAAAACCGCTCACGATGAGCATCATATGGTATATACCATCAACATCGACGGTACCAACCTGACACAAATAAACGACAGGGGAGCTGATGCCTGTTCCTTTTATCATCCTGACGGAAAAAGTATTATCTGGACCTCGACACGCGACAACCTGGATATGCCTCCCGGCAACTATTCTGATCCAAAGAACTATCCTCAGGGTGCTGAACTTTACACATCAGACCTCGATGGAAGCAATGTAAAAAGACTGACCAACAATAAGTATTACGATGCGGAAGTTGCTTACAGCCCCGACGGCACAAAAATCCTGTTTGGCCGCCAAATTGACGGCAAAATGGATTTATGGCTCATGGATGCCAACGGTACTAATGAACGCCAGGTAACGTTTACAGATGACTGGCAGGAAGGCGGCGCTTTTATCATGCCGGATAATGAAACGATACTCTACCGTGCCTGGAAAAGAGAAGACGAAGGAAAACGTTCCAAAGACATGCAAATTTTTACCATCAAAACCGATGGCAGCGATTTCAAACAGATCACCTTCGAACATGGCACACACTGGGCTCCATATCCATCACCCGATGGCAAATATTTTGCTTATGTAAAAATACTTCCCCCGCACAACTTCGAAATTTTTATCCGAAATCTGGAAACCGGTGAAGAAAGGCAGCTTACCTTCAATGAATCTTTTGACGGCTTTCCTGTTATTTCACACGACGGTAAAACGCTGGCATTCTCCTCAGGAAGAGATGCAAACGGTGAACGGAAACTCTATTTATATTTAATGGATATCTCCAGTCTTAATTTGTAAAAAAGAAGGAAGATATCAACATGAAGAACATCACGAGTAAACACTTACCATACTGGTTATTCTGAGTGTTGCCCATGACTTAGTAAACAGAGAAAAAAATCTTATTTTTACAGAGGCGGACCCAAAAGAAAAAACAAAACCAACAAGAAGGAGCATGGTGAAACATAGCATTGGACAATAACGGTTGATATTATGAGTAACGGTAAACGTGACGTATTGCTCATTCAACCTGAGGAATAAGCTGACAACAACATTTGTCATCATTAACAAGAATAATTTAAATAGTAAAAATCAGAAAATAATGAAAAAATCAATCATCTACATTTTATTACTGGCCTTTGCCGGTTTTGCTTTTAAAAGTGACAAACCTGCTTATGTATTGTACGACCAACAGGGAAAAACGGTTAAATATGAAAAAATGATCAAAGACCTGGCGCAGGCAGACATCGTATTTTTCGGCGAATTGCACACCGACCCCATTGCCCACTGGATGGAATATGAAATTACGGTTGACCTGTATAAAGTAAAAAAACAAGATCTTATCATCGGGGCCGAAATGTTTGAAGCTGATAACCAGTTGCTGATTGACGAGTACCTGGCCGGCTTTTATCCGGACAAGAAATTTGAAGCTGAAGCAAAACTCTGGGGCAACTACAAAACCGATTATAAACCCGTTATGGAGTTTGCAAAAGACAGCGGTCTGCGGTTTATCGCGACAAATATTCCGCGCAGATATGCTTCGGTAGTACATAAAAAAGGCTTTGAAGGATTAGATGAGTTAAGCGATGAAGCCAAGGCGCTGATCGGTCCGGACCTTGTAGAGTTATACGACCCGGAAGTGGCCTGCTATGCCAATATGATGAACATGATGGGCATGGGTGCCCATGTGAACGAGAATTTCCCCAAAGCGCAGGCGGCAAAGGACGCCACTATGGCGCATTTTATCCTTGAAAACTGGTCGGAAGGAAAATTACTTTTTCATTTTGACGGCGCCTACCATTCAGATAATTTTGAAGGCATTCTGTGGTGGATAAATAAACTCAGACCGGGACTGAACATCAAAACGATCAGCACTGTCTATCAAAAGGATGTGGAGAAACTGGATGAAGAAAACATCGGCAGAGCGAATTATATATTTGCCATCCCCGAAACCATGACACAAACCAACAGATAATTAATTTCAACTAAAAGAAGGATACATTAACGACCTGGCAATAAGTATGAATCAACAACCCTGACGATATAGTTTTACAATTTTCGGATTACATTTCTAATAAAAGCATCAATCTAAAGCAGATATTATGAAACAGCAGTATTTAGGCATTATACTTTTACTAATAGGATTTGCAGTTTACGCACCTGAGCTGAACGCGCAACAAAAAACGGAGTTAAAAATAATAGACGAGCAAACCTCAGAACCCTGTGCCTTTTCCAATGTTGTTTTATATGATAGTCATAACAACTATATCGGGGGAACTGTTTCCGATATAGACGGACATGTAGAAATTGATATAAAAGAAAGAACAAAAGTTGTCATCTCATCAATTGGCTACCAGAAGCTTACCGATACCGTTAGTCCCGGCGAAAGCAAAACCATAAAACTTGCCGTGGATTATGTGGGTCTGGAAGAGGTAGTGGTTACAGGTCAGTACGAACCGAAGAAAGCAGACCAGTCAATCTACAAGATTGATGTCATCAACTCAAAAACACTTACCGAAAGAGGAGTAAACAACCTGGCTGAAGCCCTGTCGAACGAAACGGGTATCCGCCTTGTAGTAGATCCTTCAACCGGTACGTCAATCGAGATGCAGGGAATGGGTGGTGAGAATATTAAATACCTGATAGACGGCATACCAATCGTAGGACGTGTTAACGGTGACATCGACCTGTCGCAGATAAACATGGAAAATGTGGATCATATCGAAATTGTTCAGGGGCCCATGTCGGTGGTGTATGGAACGAGTGCGCTGGCAGGTGTTATAAACATCATTACAAAACAAAACACCAAAGCCCGGAACATTCTAAAGGCAAACACATACGTCGACACCAAGAACAATTACAACTTCGGCATATATGGCTCAATAATACGGGGAAAGAACTCTATAACGGTTTCCGGTAACAGGGATATGTTTCAGGGAATCGATATAAACCTGAATGTGGATACGATCAAATTTCCGTCGGGCAAAGACCGCTACATGGAGTTTAAACCTAAAAGAGTTTACAACGCCGAAGTGGAATATGCATACAGGAACAAACATCTCCAGTTTAAAGTAAGATCTCAGTACATGAATCTGCTGCTGAAAAATTATTCCAACCCCACCCCTATGCTCATTGCCTATGACGCCGATTATTATACTACGCGTTCCATTAACAGCATTACGGTAAGCGATCAGATATCGAGCTCTGTATCGTATAATATTATAGCTGCTTACACTTACTACGGCAGAACTACAGATAACATCAGTTCCGATTTATCTACCCTGGAGAAAGTGGTAACAAGCTCGTCACATACGGTTTTTAATAATATGATGACACGCGGGAATTTCACGCACGCAAGAAAAGGCTCGGTCATCTCCTACCAGTTTGGCTGGGATATTAATTACGAAACAGGCCAGGGTGATAAAATTGAGGACGGAGCTCAGATGGGCGATTTCGCCGCATTCGTCAGTCTGCAATACACACCCGTTAAACAACTGACCATTCAGCCCGGATTGCGGCTGATTTATAATACGGTGTACGGGGCACCGGTCATTCCGTCCCTCAATCTTCAGTGGAATATCATTGAAAGCCTGAATTTCCGCATATCCTATGCCAGAGGATTCAGGGCACCTTCTTTAAAGGAGCTTTATTTAGACTTTAAAGATTCTAATCATAATCTGGAAGGAAACAAAGACCTGAAAGCTGAAACAACAAATAGTTACAATACAACTTTAACCTATAAATATGGTAAAAACAAACATCTGTTCAAATTCGAACCCAGTTTCTTTTATAATGACGGGAAAAATGTTATCTCATTAATTGTAACAGATGTTGAATCGAATTCGGCAACCATGGTCAACCTGGGCGGAAGAAGAACTTTTGGCGGAGTTATCAGTGCCTCGTACATGCACTTTATCGGTTTAACAGTAGGCGCAGGATTCGGTTTTACCGGAGAAACATTTGATTACGAAGGAGACGGAGAGTATGCACCGGTTGTTTACTATAACAATTATACGTTTAATGTAAAATACAACCTGAGGAAGTACAAACTGATTTTTTTGGCCAATCTCAAATATTACGGCAAAACACCTTCTTTAGCTGTCGATTCGGACACGGAACCTGCCGAATACTACCAGGTATATACCGATCCGTTTGGAGACCTGGAAGTTTCTATAACAAAATTATTCTGGAAAAACAGACTGACATTGGTGCTGGGAGGCAAAAACCTACTGAATAATTATGAACGAAGAACTTATGGATACAGAGGGGAAGCATACGAATATTTAGGACCGATGAACTACGGCAGGACCTTCTTTTTTAAACTGCGGATAAAACTGTCAAATTAGACACAACTTGTTCTGAATGAAAAGAAAAAGCAATAATTTTGAATAGAGTTAGCGACATGATAATTGATAAAATACCTGACTACAAATGAAACGTACAGCGATGAAGAATATAATATTGACAGGAATTACAGCACTTGTTTTAACGTCTTGCTTTAAGGATATCGATACAGTGCCTTTGGAAAAGACAATTGAAAGCACATTTACGGTTCAAAACAGTATTAAGACAACGCAAACGTATTATTACTTCTATGAAAACACAGCTCAGGAGGTAAGCACATCCTCGCCAAGAAGCTGGGACCTGGCCTTTGAGTCGGCTGGGGAAGGAAGCAAAGTGTTGCTGGGATGGGCCACCGGATCGCGAGCGCATAAAACAGGAAAATACAACATCACCGAAGTAAGTCAGGATGAAGTTCTGGATTACATCAACAACTCCGATGAGTGGACATTCGATGATCCGGCTTATACAAACTACCCCGATTCGCTGAGTCTGCAAAACTGGGAAGACGGTGAAGTGTACGTGCAGAGCAGGGGCGTTGAAAGTGACAACTATTACCTCATACAATTTGTGGAGGAAACGGATGACTCCTACACGTTCAATTACGCTAAAGCTACTGACAACCAGAACATCCAGACGTATATAATAAACCGGAGTGACGGATTGAATTACATCTATTTTTCGTACGATGAAAATGCCACCGTATCCGTCGAACCGCGGACCATTGAATGGGACATAGTTTTTACGCCTTACCTGGGCTGGTGGGAAACACTTATCCCCGGAGAATATGCGCCTTACACGCAAAGCGGTGTATTAATAAACAATGAAGGTGGGGTGAGAATTGCTCAGATATTTGACGAGAATATTGATTTTGAAGATATCGACTCAACCTATATTGCTACAAGTGAATTTACCGACTGGAAAGGCGCCATCGGTTCGAACTGGAAAATACTGGGCGAAGTTGGCTCCGGAAATTTATACGAAATGGATCCGAAAAAGAAATATCTTCTGAAAAAATACGATGCACTGAACGGGGTTTCCAAATACTTTAAACTTCGGATAATTGATTATAAACTCAACGGTGAAGATCATCATCCAACCGTAGAGTTCAAATTCCTGGCAAACGAATAAAGAAACAAGAGCACACACCTCTGTAGAGAACAGGGTCAAAGAATTCTCTAAAATCAAACTTTAAAAGAAACCGGGCAGCCGGCTTATACACGACAATGAGCTGCAAATAAAAAAATCCATATGAAGAAAGCATTTTATTTACTGAGCCTCCTGATAGTTGCAGGACTGACCTCTTGTCAGAATGGCGACAAGCAAGATAAATTACAATTAATTGCCGGTACAGGCAGCCCGGGTTTTGCCGACGGAGCGCATGCTGAATTGTTTAAACCGATAAGATTAGCCGTTTATAAAAATAATTCAATCCTGTTTGCCGACATCAACAACCACGCCATCCGGTTTGTTGACCAAAACGGTGACGTAACAACCATAGCCGGTGGACCCGATAAAAAAGGATTTGCAGATGGCAATGCAGATACGGCAAAATTCAGCAATCCGCACGGCGTTGCGTACACCCCAAAAACCAATACCATATTTGTGGCCAGTGCCAGCAATCATGTGATCAGAGAGATCACTGAAGCTGAGGATGGCACATTTACCGTAAAAACTATTGCCGGAATACCCGGGGAAACCGGCTATAAGGACGGCTCTGTTGATTCAGCGCTGTTTAACTCACCCCACGGTGTTGTGGTCAGAGATGATGGTTCTTTGGTGGTTATTGATATTGGCAACGCTAAATTAAGGCTGATCAAAGACGGAATGGTTTCTACAATTGCCGGTAACACAGATGACGATCCGTTGAAAGTAGATTTTTTCTATCCGATCGACCTTGCTCTTGACGGTGATGACGTTTTAATTGCCGATGCCGGAAATCATAAAATTTTCAGAATCAAGCCCGGAATATCTGCCGAAACAGTTCAGTTAAATGATACCCTAAATACACCCCACGGCATTTCAACAGATGAAAACGGATCCATCTACATCGCCGATATGGGAACAAATCGTATTCTCAGAATTGATAAGGAAGGTAACTTTTTCACGCTGGTTGATGCAACAACGGATACAACCTCTGTTTCGCATCTGAAAAAACCTGCTGCCGTATTATACAACAAGAGCTTTCTTTGGATTGCCGATTTGAACAACCATCAGCTAAAACGGTTGGATTTACGCGACTAAGTCTTCAATACAACAAAAACACTTATTAGCCGGCAGGGAGTTAATGAGCTAAAAGTTAGTCTAAGATCTTTTGCCGGAATTTGTCTTAAACAACTTTTTCTTCCCGTCAACAAAAAAAGTCTCTCCATAATCTGAAGAGACTTTTTTATACTTATCAATTAATTACTTACGGCAGCGGTGTAATTGCACCAACATAATTTATTGTTAAATTTTTCGTTCCTGTTTCGGTAAACTCACCTGTTTCCCAGTCCCATGTACCAACAGACAGGATCATGTCTCCGGTAATTTTATAAACGCCTGTCTCTACTTCTTGTATAACCAGGTCAGAAGAGCCTGTTTTCCCAATGGAAGTCCACGCATACGCCATCCCGGCATAATCTGCTGTATATCCCTGGTCATAATTCCCTTCAGTAAAATTATCACCATACATGCTCTCCCAGGTATATGTTCCAGCTAAATCGCCCAGTCCTTTGTTAGGATATAATTTCAATAAATCAGGGTTATCCTGACCATCTACGGGAGTTAACAACCTCAAATACGGATCGCCACCCATTGATGACTGATACCAGAAGACATCACTGGTGATGCTATATTTAGTATCATCTAACATGTAGTGATTGTCAGGTGCATTAACGACAATAGTCTGTTCCGTTAAATTACTTCCATCACCGTTAGTGGCTGTCAGTTTAACCGTTACTGCACCAGCTGTCATAAATACTACCTTTGGGTTAGCTTCTGTAGACACCTGATTGTTCCCAAAGTCCCACAAATAGCTATCAGCATCCGTTGAAGTGTTAGTAAACTGAACTTCTTCGTACTGCCTTACATCAGACGGCTCATAAGTAAAGCCTGCAGTTGGCAGAACTTCTTTCTTACAACCGTCAAAAGCAAGGATAAAAATCATTGCCAGGATTAAAGCACTTCCTGTTTTCATTAAATTCTTCATATTAAAAAAGTTTAAGTGTGAAAATTGTATTAATTATTAAAATTATAAGCATTTCCCTAGACTCTATGCAAAGATAGAAAAAAAATCAATTATTTATCGTATTTCGATGATATTTTATCTTTTATCAACAAAGTATTGATACTTTGTTGTCAAAAATAACGAGCGTATTGCCTGATTAGTATAAATTCTGCAAATAACAGACACACTTTAAGTTAAATTAGTTGCAATAGTTGTGCCAGCTTCACCTGCTTTTTCATAGCAAAACTTGAGAACAAAGCAGGCTACAGATTGTTTTAAAAGAAGCTTTGTCGTGTCAGGCAAATGCCTGTTCATTCTTTGAAGCACCTCACTATAATAAGTCAATTCCCAGCTCCCGGGCCAATGCCTTCATCACCTCTGTTGCCTTGCCCTGCAAAAAAACATCTGTGATGTTATATGTGTAATGAGACGGCTCGATGTTGACTTCTATAATCTTTGCCCCGTTACTTTTTGCCATCAAAGGGATCTGGCTGGCGGGCATGATCTCTCCCGTTGTTCCGATCACAAGGAACACATCTGCCTTCTGTGCCGCTTCCACCGATTTCTGATAAGCCCCCGGCGGAATACCTTCGCCAAAAAAGATAAAATCGGGTTTTACCAGGCCACCGCAAGCCACACAACTCACCGGAAGTGTATCCAGGTCAATCTCATGCACTGCATGATGTTTTCCGCAGTCAATGCATACAAGTTCCCGCGAACTGCCATGAAACTCATACACTTCGCGGCTGCCTGCTTCCTGGTGCAGGTTATCGATATTCTGGGTGATTATATTCTTCAGCAGGCCGGCCTGCTCCATAATAGCCAGAACTATATGCGCTTCATTGGGTTGCGCTTTGCCGAAAAAATCGTAAAAGATCTCCCTGATCACTTTCCATGAGGCCTCCGGATTGTTATGGAAATAATCTATATCCAATACGACAGGGTCGTACTTACTCCACAGGCCTGTCTCTCCTCTGAAAGGGGGGATACCGCTTTCGACAGAGATACCGGCTCCGGAAAAAGCCGTTGTATAGGTTGACTTTCGCAACAACTCTGCTGCTTCGCTCAGTGTTTTATACATACGTTCTAATTTAAAATCTATACCCCGCTTTAAGCTTCCCGCTTAAAGGAATACCTCTTCCCATACATACCATATGTATATGATTGGTCATGATTACATATTCATAAATATCTAACCCCTTATTGGTTTGACAATATTTTAAATTATTAATGATGAAATCAAAATATATCTGTCGAACGAAAATATCTATCCAGTCAACAATGGTCATTGTAATAAAAAATAATTCGTCTGACAGCTTCGCTGTTTTACTCATTAAAATCAGGTAATAATGTATTTATTTAATGTTTCAGAAACAAATATAAGCAACTTTGGGGTGGTTTTATTTTGATAGATGTCACAAACTGAATCAGGTTTGGTGTTCTATTGGTTCTTCAGGCTGGACGCCTGAAGCGGGATAAACGTTCAACCGGCCTTTTTTTAATTAAATTTGTGATTTCATAAAACCTGCACCAAATGAACAGATACTTAACGATTCTAGCCCTTTTCCTGATTTCATGCACTCCCGTTTTACAAGCTCAGCAATCTTTCCAGAACGTTGCCGCAGCTATGGGCATTTCCGGACAGATGGGGCTGGGACATGCCGTGGGCTGGGGGGATATTGACAACGACGGTGACCCCGACCTCGGAATTTCTAACCAGGAAGGCGACGGATTCTGGTTTTACCGGAATGACGGTGACCACTTTACCAACATCACAGCATCAGGCGGATTGGGCATCGTTCCTGGCGCCAATAAGATCATCATAGCGGAAGTAACAGGGGATGAATTCAATGACCTGATCATACGTACAAGGAGCAGCACACAGTATCTGTTTGAAAGCAACGGTGACGGCACCTTCAACAATATTACTACCGGTTCGGGCATTGCCGGGGCCGCTGTTTATAACATCGCTGATTTTGATAATGACGGGAATACCGACCTGCTGTCAGTAGCCAATAACTATTATTCCATTCTGTACGGTAACGGTGACGGAACGTTCCAACCGGCACAGAACATCGTACCGTACATCACTTTCTGGGGAGTGGCTGTTTTTGATTACGACCGCGATGGGTTTATGGATTTCTACGCAACAACCTATAACGGTGAAGAAAACATCCTGATGCAAAACAATGGTGACGGCACATTTACCAACACGACCATTGCCGCAGGACTCTCTTATCCCGATGCTGCTCATGCCATTGATGCAGGTGATTTTAACAACGATGGGTGGATCGACATCTATCTCGGAAGTTACTCTCCCCTTCCCTGTAAACTGTTTAAAAACAACGGCGATGGTACGTTTACCGACATCGCCCCGATGGCAGGAGCCACAGGCCACAACGACACCCGCACTGTAGCTTTTGTGGATTACAACAACGACGGCTGGCTGGATATTTTTTCATCACACCATAATTTTTATTCGTATTCAAACACTATGCTTCGCAATAATGGTGATGAGACATTTACGGAAGTAGCTGTAAGTCTAGGCCTTTCGGGAGAATGGATCGGTGATTATTTTGGCCAGGGCTGGGCCGACTTCAACCGGGATGGCGCCATAGACCTGTTTGCTGCCGGACACATCGACAAATACCGCCTGTTCAAAAACACGAATTGCCCCAATTCATTTGTCAGCATGCAATTAAAAGGCATCCAGTCGAATCCCAACGGGATCGGTGCCCGTGTGGATGTATGGCTGGGAGGAGAGCGAATCTCACGAAACGTATTGCCCAACGGAGGCTTCCACGATTTCGGTAATCTGGAAGTGATTGCCGGCCTGAACGGGGCGTACTCGCTGGACAGCATCATCGTGTACTGGCCTTCGGGAATTACACAGAAACTGGGACATACAAACGGGGATGAATTCCTGACTATTATAGAAGACGAAACGACTGACATCGAACTGTTTACTGACAATATTAATGATCTTCTGCTGGCCATAACCCCTAACCCGGTATCTGACCGGGCTGTCATACACTGGCAGGTGATGCGTGAAAAGAATATCACGATCACGCTGGTAAATATACAAGGTCAGGAAGTCAGGAAGATATTCCAGGGAGCAGTTGATGGAAGGAAACATCAACTAACTATTCCGGTGAATGAACTTACAGGCGGGATTTATTTTTTGAAGGCGGAAACAGAAAATTCTGTCCAGATTAAAAAAATCATCGTTTTGTAATGATTAACTAACTTTACCGACTAATCCTTTACTGTAAAAAGAAAAGGATGACCTCCTATACAACAAAGAACCTGTCCGATTGGGTAAACGAATATGCCGATGGCCTTTTATCATGGACCGTGCATAAGGTATCGGA
>Ga0209834_10001180_pt1 | contig 14910 bp, 8 predicted proteins | sample Mar14236cmmetaG_FD_184134 | JGI IMG/M metagenome (GOLD analysis project Ga0209834, IMG submission 184134) | Marine hydrothermal vent microbial communities from Guaymas Basin, Gulf of California to study Microbial Dark Matter (Phase II) - Marker... ...
GAAGTAACTTTAAAAGAAAAATTAGCCGTAGAGGTAAGAGTTGAATTGATTGGTGAACCGATAGGAGTAAAAGAAGGAGGAATTCTAGAATTAGAATTACGAGAAGTAGAAATAGAATGTTTGCCTTCTCAAATACCAGAATCCTTAAAGGCAGATATTAGTCATCTAAAAATCAATGATCATTTAACTGCTGGCGAGTTGGCCCTTCCTGAAGGGGTTGAATTATTAACTGAATCCGATAGAATCATTGCTTCTGTACATCCACCTACCAAGATGGAAGAAGTGGCTAAAGAAGAAGAAGAAGAAGTTGCAGAGGAAACTGAAGAAAAAGCGGAAGAGAAAGAAGAATAAGCTTTCTTTATTTTATATAAGCAAGGATAGGATTATAAAAGTTGTCCCTTGCTTTCGCAAGGCTTATCCTCATAAAATAGGGAACAGATTATGGGAGACTTATCCACGCGGAAATGAGGAACCGGTACCGGCAAAGGAGAAGGGGTAGTGATTTTTATTGAAGATTGTGGTTGGATTAGGTAATCCTGGCGCAAAATATGAGTTTACTCGCCATAATATAGGATTTAGAATTGTAGACAATTTGGCTAAAGATAGGGGAACAGAATTTAAAAGAGCAAAATCCTACTATTCCTTAATTTCTCGAGGAAAGATAAACCATCATAAGATAGTCCTGGTGAAACCCCAAACTTTTATGAATTTAAGTGGGAAAGCAATAAATAAAATAACTTACTATTATAAGATTGCTTTTTCTGACTTATTAATAGTATATGATGATTTAAATTTAGAGTTAGGCCAGTTAAGAATTAGAAAAAAGGGGAGCGCTGGAGGTCATAAGGGGATGGAATCGATTATACAATATTTAGGTAGCGAAGATATTCCCCGTATGAGAATAGGGATTGGAACACCTCCACTTAAATCTAATTTAGATTATGTTTCCTATGTGCTTTCTAATTTTGATAAAAAAGAAGAAGAAAAGGTAGAGGAAATAATACAACTGTCTACCGAAGCAATAAAGAAGATTATAATAGATGGCTTTGAAGAAGCTATGAGAGAGTATAACAGAAAATTAATTGAATAATTACCACCTAAAAAGCGAATAAAATTTTATAATCAATAAATCCAAATTATTGTTAGATTATTTACCTTGAGTGATCTGATGATCTGAAATAATAAAAAGAGACATGCTAAACCCATGTCTCTTTTTTATAGACAAATCAAGGGCAATTAGTTACAATGTCCCTAGCCAATTAACTATCTAAACAGCCAACTAATTGAGGGGGAATAAAGATGAATGAATTAAGAAAAGACCCAATAATCGATAATTGGGTAATAATTTCTACAGAAAGAAACAAAAGACCTTTTGATTTCCATATCAGGGCAGAAGAAAGGAAAAAAGATTATTGTGTATTCTGCGAGGGTAATGAAGAAAAGACTCCGCCTGAAAAATTTGCTTTTCGAAAAGAAGGGACTTTAGAAAATGCTCCAGGATGGAAAGTAAGAGTAGTGCCTAATAAATTTCCTGCTTTAAAGATGGAAGATGAGAAGTTAATCATAGAAAAGGCAGGAATATACGAAAAAATGAATGGTCTGGGGGTACATGAGGTTATTATTGAAACTCCTCATCACTGGGCAAATTTCGACAAATTGAGTATAGGTGATATTGGCTTAATTTTAAAGACCTATCGGCAGAGATATTTAAGTATATTTGAAGATGAAAAAGTAAAATATATTTTAATATTTAAAAACTATGGTATTGATGGAGGAGCATCTTTGGAACATTCTCATTCCCAACTTATTGCCACCCCCATTATTCCCAAAAGGATAGAAGAGGAATTAAGTGGCTCAAGTAAGTATTTTAATTTGAAAAAAAGATGCATTTTTTGTGAGTATATTAATCAAGAGATAAAATTTAATGGTAGAATAATTAAGGAAACAGAGAAGTATATAGCTATTTCTGCTTTTGCTGCTAGATTTCCCTTTGAAACCTGGATATTGCCCAAGTTTCACAGTGCTTATTATGAAGAGGTAAACGATGATGAGATTTTTGATTTGGCCAGGATAATGAAGGAAGTTTTGATAAGAATTAATAATAAATTGAATAATCCCCCTTATAATTTTATAATTCACACTGCTCCTTCTAAAAAATTATCTATTGATGAGGGGACAGATTTAAATAAAAAATATCACTGGCATATAGAAATAATCCCTCGCTTAACTAAAATAGCTGGATTTGAATGGGGGACTGGGTTTTATATTAACCCTGTTTCACCAGAAGAGGCAACCAGAATTCTTCGTTAGAAAAATTCGTATTAAGTGTCGTATTTAGAGAGGCGAGACGCCTGCACTACGAATTTTTTTATTAAAATTGGTCAATTGATATATTGGAGGTATTGTTATGCAAGTAAAAAAAATCGCTGTTCTTACCAGTGGAGGAGATTCTCCGGGGATGAATGGTGCTATTCGGGCAGTAGTTCGTACCGGAATTTTCCATAATTTAGAAGTATTTGCTGTGGAGAGAGGATTTGCTGGTTTAATGGAAGGACAATTTCGTCCTATGAGCTTATCTTCGGTAGGTGGAATTTTACATAGAGGAGGAACTATTCTCAAAACTTCTCGTAGCGAAAAGTTTAAGACTAAAGAAGGTCTTAATATTGCTCTTCAAAAACTTAGGAAGTTAAAAATTGATGGAGTAATAGCTATTGGCGGTGATGGCACCTTACGAGGAATTCGAGATTTAAGCAAGTTGGGAGTAAAGACTGTAGGAATCCCGGCCACCATAGACAATGACTTGGCTGAAACAGATATGGCTATAGGTGTGGATACTGCCTTAAATACTGTAATAGAAGCGATTGATAAGATCAAAGATACTGCTTCTTCCCATCAAAGGGCATTCGTAATAGAAGTTATGGGAAGAAACTCTGGTTATCTGGCCCTGATGGGAGGGATTGCCGGAGGAGTGGAAGTAATTCTGATACCAGAAATTCCCTACAATTTACCAGAAATTGCTTTAAAATTAAAAAAAGGTTATCAAAGGGGAAAGACCCATTGTATTATTATTATTGCTGAGGGAGTAGGGAAAACCAACGAAGTATATAAATATTTAGAAGATGAAGTTGGTTTCGAGACGAGAGTTACTATTTTGGGTTACTTGCAAAGAGGAGGTTCACCATCTGCATTTGATAGAATATTAGCCAGCCGTTTAGGAGGAGCAGCTGTTGAATTGCTTATTAAAGGTGAAACCGGTAAGATGGTAGGATTAATTGGAAACAAAATTGAATCTACTGATTTAGAAACAGTTTTGAGTCAGCAAAAGACTATTAGTCAAGATATTTATGATTTAGCTTTAGTATTAGCAAAATAGTAAATAAAAAGGAAAACAAAAAATAAAATCGTATATCGTAAGATAGTGTAGAGCGCACAATTTAAATCTGAACGCAATACAAAAATCCTGAAAGGATTAATAATGAGTTTGTCAGGAATATTGCCCTTATGGAATAAATCTGAAGAATTCAAAAATATAGTAAATACTATAAAAGGGGGTCACTTAGATAAATTATGGATTTCTGGTTTAGAGAAGAGTGCCCGTTCTTTTTTTATTTCCGCTTTAATAGAAGAGACCAATAATTCTTGTATTATAATCACTGATAACCAGGAAAACGCCCTGCAAATATATCAGGATTTGACTACTTTTTTGGGAATATTTCAGAGAGAGAATATTTTTCTTTTCCCTTCTTTTGATGTCTTTCCTTATGAAGATATTACCCCAGATCCTCAAATAATTGAACAAAGAATTAATATCCTAAGGAAACTTTCTTTAAGAAATCAAAATAGGATTGATAATAAGATAATACTAATTGCTGAAGTAAAAGCACTCTTGCCTAAATTGGTATCTCCTCGAATTTTTAATAGTATTTGCCGAGAATTAAAGGTAGGAGATATTTTAAAAAAAGAAGATTTTTTAGAATTTTTGTTAGAGCAAAATTATAAGTTAACAGAAGTAGTGGAAAAGAAAGGGGAATTTAGCACTCGGGGAGGGATTGTCGATTTCTTTCCTCTAACCAGTAAAAACCCTCTTCGTTTGGAATTATTCGGAGACCAGATTGAATCTATCCGCTATTTCAATGTAAATACTCAAAGCTCGATACTTAAGGTAAATAATTATACTTTGCTTCCTCCTCGAGAATTTATACCCCCAACTTCTAGTAATTATCATTATCATACCTTAGTGGATTATCTTCCTCAGGATCTGACAGTAATGTTAAGTGAACCAGAATCAATCGAAGAAAGAGCAGAGAAATTTCGAGAAGAGCTTGATGATGCCTATGAAAAATTAGAAAGAACAGAGAGGGAATCTCTTTTTGCTCCTTCTTTTTATTTTGTGCTTTGGCAAGAGGTCTATGATAGTTTAAAGACTAAAATACTGATTAATTTTACTTCTTCCCCTCGAGGAGAGATTAAAGATCACTCTCTTAAACAAATTAGGAAAGAGGAAAAGGTCTGTGTGTTTACTTTTGAGGAACAAGAAATTAGTTCTTACTGGGGAAATTTAGATTTATTCACTAAAGATCTAAAAAAGATAGAGAACGAAAAACAAAATATTATTATCCTAGCAAGAAACAAAGGGAGAGCAAATCGTTTAGGAGAGATATTAGAAGAAAGAGGAATTAAGAGATTTACTCTGGGGAAATTGGAAGAGTATCCAAATTTAGAATCGATAATTTATATTTCCTATGGCAACCTGAATTATGGATTTAAATTACCCTCTATAAAGGTAATTTTTCTAACTGAATATGAGATATTTGGGAGAAAACGAGATAGGAGATATAAATTTACTAAATATAAGAGTAAACCTCTGTTTACTATGCTTGAAATAGTTCCTGGTGACTATGTGGTGCATATTGACCATGGCATCGGAATTTATAAAGGGATTGTGAACTTATCCGTAAAAGGGGTAAAAAAAGATTATCTTTTAATTGAATATGCTGAAGGGGATAAACTATACGTTCCCGTAGACCAATTCAATTTAGTTCATAAATATATAGGAATAAAAGATAAAACACCTAAAATATATCGATTGGGTGGAGTGTCCTGGGGACAGACTAAAAGAAAAGTAAAAGAATCAATTAAAAAATTAGCTCAGGACCTGTATCACTTGTATATTGCCCGAAAAAGGATAAGAGGTTATGCCTTTTCTCCAGATAATAACTGGCAGCAAGAGCTGGAAATGTCCTTTCCTTTTGAGGAAACTTATGATCAGATACAAGCACTGTCTGAAGTTAAAAAAGATATGGAATCTCCCAGGCCTATGGAAAGATTAATCTGTGGGGATGTGGGTTACGGTAAGACAGAAATAGCCATTCGGGCTGCTTTTAAAGCAGTGTTAGACGGAAAACAAGTTGCTGTTTTAGCCCCAACCACTATATTAGTTCAACAGCATTTTGATACTTTTCAAGAAAGAATGAATTCTTTTCCTATAAATATGGATATGCTCTCACGTTTTAGGAGTAAAAATGAACAGAAGAAGATTATACAAAATTTAAAAGAGGGCAAAATAGATCTAATTATTGGAACTCATCGTTTAATTCAAGATGATGTCCAATTTAAAGATTTAGGTTTACTGATCGTAGATGAAGAGCAGAGATTTGGCGTTCTACATAAAGAAAGGATAAAAAAATTGAAAGAAAGCATTGATTCTCTTACTCTAACAGCTACTCCTATCCCCCGTACTTTACATATGTCACTTATCGGAGTTAGAGATTTAAGTGTAATAAATACCCCTCCTGAGGATAGGTTTCCTATAGCTACTTACATCTGTCAAAGGGATGATAAGGTGATAATAGAAGCAGTAAGGAGAGAATTAGATAGAGGTGGGCAGGTGTTTTTTGTCCATAATCGAGTTAGGGATATTCAGAAAGTAGCTCGGGATTTAAATCACCTTATTCCTCAAGCCAAAATTGGAATTGCTCATGGACAGATGGTGGAAGAACAATTAGAAGATATTATGATTGATTTTTTAGAGAAGAAGTACGATATATTAGTATGTACTACTATTATTGAGATAGGTTTAGATATTCCTAATGCAAATACTATTATTATCGATGATGCTTATAAATTTGGTCTTTCTCAACTTTACCAATTAAGAGGCAGAGTGGGGAGGAGTGATAGACGGGCTTATGCTTATTTTCTTTATCCTCCCTATCGCTCACTTTCCGATACAGCGAAAAAGAGATTACAAGCTATTAAAGAATTTAGCGAATTGGGTTCAGGTTTTAAATTAGCAATGAGGGATTTAGAAATTCGAGGGGCAGGGAATTTATTGGGCAAAGAACAACATGGATTTGTGAGTGAAGTGGGTTTTAATCTTTATTGTCATCTATTAGAAGAAGAAATTAAAGAATTGAAAAAAGAGGAAGAGAAAGAGGGAAAGGAAAAGAAGAAAGACTTTAACCCGCTTATTGATATAAAAATAGATGCCTATATTCCTCAGAGCTATGTCTCTAATTTAGAGCAACGGGTCTTATTTTATAAGAAATTATCGGATGCCAGAGATTTGGAAGATTTGGAGAAAATTAAGGATGAGTTAAGAGATAGGTACGGACTTTACCCCCAAGAGGTAAGGAATTTATTAGAAATAATATATATAAAGATATTTTTAAAAAAATTAGGGATTATTTCATTGATAGTTAAAGGAGAGGTTGCTGTTCTCAGGTATTTGCCTGATGTAGATATAGATAGTAAAGTTAATAAATTATCCTCGGCTTACCGAGGTCGTGTAATAAAAGAGGATAAAAAATTATTAGGTGTTTCAAAAATTGACCTCTCTAAGATTAAATCTATAGAAATATTAAAATTTTTAAAGGAATTTGTGATAAACTTGTCGAAATATAATGAATAGTGGTTAGTGAGTCATTAGTAGGACAGGCGTCTCACCTATCAAGGTAGGGGCTTGATGAATTAAGCCCACTTATACCCGGTCATTCCCATGAAACTTGTGCTTGTAAAAACGGGTAAGCGGTCACTTGCAATGACTATATACTAACGACTATTCACTAACGATTAATTAAGATGGAGGAACAGATGTACGAAAGAGAAAAAGAATTATTTGCCGAAATGATGGGTATAATTGCTAAATTGAGAGGACCAGATGGTTGTCTGTGGGATAGAAAACAGACCTTAGAATCTCTAGCTCCCAATATTTTAGAAGAAGCCGAAGAAGTTTCAGAAGCAGTTAAATCTAATGATGTAGATAATCTGTGTGAAGAACTGGGCGACTTGCTAATGGTTATACTTATGGAAATTGAAATTGCCCGGGAAAAAGGCTTATTTACTTATTCTGACGTGCTGACCGGAGCAATAAAAAAATTTGTTAGAAGACATCCTCATGTCTTTGGTGATGTAAAAGTAAGCACCCCCGAAGAGGCTTTAGAAGTCTGGAAAAGAATGAAAAAAGAAGAAAAAGAGATAAATAAATAATTAAAAATAATATAATTAAGTTTTAAAATTACATTTAACCCATATAAGATATATGATATAATGAATCAGTATTTAGTGAATAATCGTTAGCAAAAAAAATGCAAAATACAAAACTGGTTTTTTTGGGTTTTCGTTTTTAGATAAAAAAATTAGTTTTTGGTTATCAGTTATTTTGCTTAACTAATCCTTAACTGCTAAACTGGTAAACAGGGTAACTGGATAACTGACTAATTAGTGACTAATTTAGCTTGTATTTCTAACTAACGACTAACTAACGACTACTTATTTGGAGAATTATAACATGTCTGATAGGAAATCAAAAAGATCCTTTCCAAAAGCAATATTAGTTACCCTAATTCTCGTTGTTCTAATTACCGGAGGATATTTTGCTATTCGGAGTAATCAAGCTAAAAATGAGCTAAAGAATCAGATCATCTCTACAATAGAAAATGCTATTGATCGAGGAATTTATATTGGTAAAGTTAAAAGTTACTCTCTTCATTCTGCAATTTTATCCGATTTTAAAGTATTCAAAGACCGTTCTTTAAAAGAGGGAGAGATGATCTTTGAAGCGGACGAGGTAAGAGTAAGTTATGATTTAGATATCTTATCTGCTCTAAGGGAAAAAACGGCTCTAAATATTAAAAATGTTATTTTTATAAAACCTCGGATGACCTTGGTTAGGGACGAAGAGGGAATCTTTGATTTTATAGAAAAATTTAATATTAGTTTAGCTAATTTTTCCGATTTTTACATAATTAGAAAGATAAGTTTTCAGGATGGGGATTTAGATTATTTAGATTACCGAACAACCAAAGAAAATGGCCTTTTAACTAAAGTAAAATCTTTAAATGGTTATTTTGTACTGGAAAATTTACCCCAAGTTGAATTTGATTGTTCAGGTTTAAGAGAAGAAGATGGTGCCCCTCTTGCCATTAAGGGATATTTTTTTACCGATAGATCAGATTATTCTCTTGATTTTGATTTTAGGGATGCAGATATTACCCATTTTCAATATTATTTTGTTCAAACTAAACCTTTTAATTTAAAAAAAGGGTTATTTGACCTGAAGTTACATCTAGCTAATGATTTAGATGCCACCCAAGGTGAAACTGAAACTGTTTGGTATGGCCAAGCTTCTGTAAAAGATGTTAACTTATGCCCCGAATTTTTAGGTAATCTGGAGGTAAAACAGGCTAAAGGGAAGGCTACCTTTAATTCTAAAGAAACTGTAATAGAAGAGGTAACTGCCTTTTATAAGAATTCTCCTTTTACCCTGAAAGGTAATCTTGCTTATACTGATGAATTTAATTACGATATAAGGGTTAAATCAGATGATTTTAAATTAAATGATCTGAAAGAAGGACTGAAAGAATACCTATCTTTGTCCAATGAGTTACAAGCTGAAGGTAAATCTAATCTATCATTTAAAGTAAGTGGGGTAGAGAATGTTTATCAGATAAAGGGAGAGTTGCTAACTGAAAAGGGGAAGATTCAGGGGTATAATTTTTCTCATCTAAAGACAGAATTCAATTACGACCAGAATGGCTTTTATTTTCAGAATATGGAAGTAGAGGCGGAAGAAGGCCTTATTGAAGGCACAGGCAGAGTTATATTGAAAGGCAAACTACCTGAATATGACCTTTTATTTGATCTTTCACAAGTACAGGTGAAAAGTGATTTTCTAAAATCCTTTCATTTGGATTATCTGAAAAAGGGAGTATTGTCAGGAAAAGTTGAGATTAGAGGGATAGCCGCTCAAGGCGAGAAAATGAATATTTCTACCGAAGCCAAGATTAGAAATGAAGCAGGAACCCTCTCTTTAAAAGCAGAAGGAGTAATCGCTGAAAATAATTATCTGAATTTAAAAGTAAATACCGTAGGAATTAATTTAGAAGAGTCGGGAGAAATCTTAAATTTTAAAGAGATTGAAGGATTGGCCAATTTTACCGGTGAATTGATTGGCTTGCCCGAAAATTTAAAGATTAAAGGTAAAATCGAAGTAGAAGAAGGGCAGATATCCGGCTTGCCCTTTGCTTACCTGGAAGGGAAAATAAATTACCAGAATAATAAGTTGAAGTTAGAAGAGCTTGTTTTTAAAAATGAAGGTCTTATCTTTAAAGGAGAGGGAAATCTTGATTTTTCTGAGAAAAGAGATATTAAAACGAGCTTTATCTTAAAGGTGGAGCAGGCAGACATAAACTATCTGGCAAAACTTTTTAATTATAGTTTCCCTCTATCCGGTTTAGCTCAAGGAGAAATTATTATTGAAGGTATTTGGCCTAAAATAACTGCTCAGGGTGATTTAAAATTAAAGGATATTAATGTAACCAGCCTTAAAGCAGAATCTGGAAATCTCACCTTTACCTTAAAAGATAATAAAATAAGAATTGAAAACATGGTTTTAAATTCTGGAAAGACTCAGCTCTATGCTCAGGGAGAAATAAATTTGGAAGGAGATTTGCCCCTAAACTTAAGAGTTAATTTCCTAAATCAAGATATTTCCAGTTTATTGTCAAATTTTATAGAATTGGATTTGATAGCTAAATTTAGAGGACAGGCAACAGGTTCTCTCGAAGTAAAAGGTGACTTTGTTTCTCCCGACCTATATCTATCGGCCTTTATCGAAGATGCTCAATTAGAAAAAGTGCCCTTAAATTCTATAGAAGTGAAATTAGATAAAATTGGTCCTGTGGTTCGAATTAATCAGTTAAAATTGAGTCAAAGAAAGAAGGGGGAACTTACAGTCGGCGGATGGATTAATCTCGATGAGGATAATAAAAAATTAGATGTTCACCTTTCCGCAGATAATGTAGATTTAAGCCAATTATCTAATCTTTTTGGGATAGAAGATGAAATTGAAGGTCTAGTCAGCTTTGATGCAGAAGCATCAGGAGATATTGGCTCACCCGAGATATCTTTCTCGGCAAAGATAAAAAAAGGTAAATTCCAGGATTTTGTTTTTGACAATTTTACTTTTGAAGCCCTCTATAACCAGGATATCCTAGAGGTTAAACAATTTGTCCTGAACAAAGAAGGCCATCAAATAAAAGGAAAGGGCAAGATTCCTTATCAATTTTCTTTTATGGATAAGGAAAGAGTTACCCCAAGTTTATCCGATATCCCTATAAACTTTATCCTTACTTTGGAAAATGCTGATTTAAGCTTTCTTGGTGTATTCTTTAAAGAAGATATTAAACACATCCAGGGTATAACCAATACTGAATTAGAACTTTCTGGAACTTTAAATCAACCGATTTTAAATGGAAGTATTGACCTTAGAGATGGAGAAATAGAATTTTATGAATTATCGACCAAAATTAATGGCTTGAATGCATCGCTCCACTTAGAAGATAATTTAGTTAAAATAGAAGATATGAATTTTCAGATTGACCGATATAAGTTTTATGCTTCTGGTGGATTTGCTTTAAAAAACTTGCAACCTCAGGATTTAAGTATTAATATATGGAGTAATAAGGAGGAATTTCGATACCAGGATATTTTTAAAGCTCACGCCGATTTAAAAATCAAGTTAACAGGTTTATTTGCCTCTCCTCACTTAGAAGGAACTCTAACTCTTTATCAGGGAGAATTAAACTGGAAGGAAGGGAACAACAAAATACCCTCTGACCCTACTGAAATTTTTTCTAAATTAAGTAATTTTAAGGGTGATATCGATCTAGAGGTGAAGATTCTGAATGATTTTATAGCTAAAGCCAATAATTTTAATTTAAAATTATTAGGGGGGGTAAAAATACAAGGAGTTATTTCTGCTCCCAGATTAAATGGCGAATTAGAGATTAAACAGGGTTATGTTAACTTTTTAGATAAGAAGTTTAGAGTAACCGATGGAAAGGCAATATTTTCTGATTCTACTGGGGAAAATATGATTTTAGATATAAAAGCAAAGACTGAAATTGATGATATAGATGTGTTTGTAAATATAGGTGGTATTCTTGCTCAGCCAACAGTTACCCTCAGTTCCTCTCCCATTTTAAGCGAAAGTGAGATAATTTCGCTTTTAATGTTTAATAAAAATTATGCTGGATTAACCGAGGGAGAAGTAGAAATAATTTTAAAAGATGAACTTGTTAATCTGATTACTAAAGGATTGAGTATTAGATTTTTAAGCCAAATAGAAAATGAGGTCGCTAATTCTTTAGGATTAGATGAATTTAAAATAGAGACTATCTTCAAAAAAGAGCAGGATTCTGATTTTGCTTTTATACCTGGTTTTGCCTTAGAAACCTTGGCTTTTAAATTAGGAAAGTATTTCTCAGAAAATTTCTATTTAAGTTATTCTGCCCCTTTGCTGGAAATGGGAATAGGTGACTTAGAATTAGAATATAAACTTAAAAATAATCTAATGTTAAGCGCTCAGATAGGTTCAGTAGGTTCAGAGGATAATGAATTTGAATTAAAATTTGAATTACAATATGAATTTTGACAAAATTAATAAAATGAAAATGGGGAAAAGTTTCAATATTTGACCCTTTTTTGAAAAAGCCTAAGCATGGAAGGGTCAAATATTGGAACCAACCTCTAACCAAGGAGGAATAAAGAGTGAGAAAGAACAAAGAGAGCAAGATACTTTTATTGGGCATTTTAATTTTAGTATTTATCTGCGGCAGTTTAAGTGTGGCACAGGCAAATAATCAAGGCAAGATAACCGCTATTGTAGTTCAGGGGAATAAAAATATTTCTAAGGATTTAATAATTTCCCAGATTGCCTCTAATCTGGGGGATATCTTTTCCAAAGAAAATATTGAAAAAGATATGAAAGCTATATATGATCTGGGTTATTTCAAAGATGTGCGCATAAAATTAGAGCCTTTTAGAGATGGTTACAAAGTAGTCTTTATAGTAGTGGAGAATTTGCCTATAAAAGAGATTAATATAGAAGGTAATACTGTAGTCTCAGTAGAAGAAATGCGAGAAGTGATGATTTTACGAGAAGGACAAGTTTTTTGCCATAAGATATTAAAGAATGACCTTGACCGTATCTCTCAACTTTATAAAGACCGAGGCTATCTTTTGATTAATATCAAAGAGGTTAATTTTGACGAAGAAGGAAGATTGGGAATAAAGATTTCTGAAGGCAAGTTAGAAAAGATAGTAATTGAAGGCAATGATAAGACCAAAGAAAAGGTAATTATCCGGGAAATGACTATTGAACCAGGCGATCTCTTTAATTTTGAGAAGGCAAAAAAGTCTTTGCAAAATATCTATAACTTGGGATATTTCGAAGATGTGAGTATGAAACTGGAGCCAGGTACTGAAGAAGATTCAATAGTTTTGGTGGTAAAAGTAATTGAGAAAAATACAGGAAAGTTTGGCATTGGTGCAGGGTATAACTCCGAAGAAGGACTTATGGGATTTGCCAGTATAGAGGAGAATAATCTTTTTGGAGGAGGACAAAAAGTAGAAGCGAAATTAGAACTAGGTGGTCGGACTACTTATAAAGTATCCTTTTTAGAACCCTGGTTAGGTAATACCCCTACTTCTTTTGGTTTTGAAGCATATGATCAAATTAGTTCTAAAGAGAACAAAGAAAATACGACTGTTATTGGTGAATATGATATCGAAAGGTTGGGGGGAAGGCTTATTTTGGGAAGAAAAATAGGTGATTCGTTTAAATTAGGATTAGAATTAAAGAGTGAAAAGGTAACCTATGAATTAACTTCTGGGATTCTACCTGATGATACAAATGAAGGATGGACAAATAGTCTTACTCCTAATATCTCTTATGATACTCGTGATAATGTATTTGAACCTACTTCTGGTTGGTACCATAGCTTTTCTTTAGAAAAAGCAGGAGGATTTTTGGGAGGAGATTACGACTTTACCAAATACAATTTAACTCTTCGCACCTATATTTCTACTCAATTTATCGAAGATGTGGTTGATATTAATAGTATGAAAAAAATAACTGATACTTTAAGCGAAGGAGTATTTGCCCTTCGGGCTATGGGCGGTATAGCGGATACTGATTTACCTTCTTTTGCAGCATATCAAGTAGGGGGAATGAATACCGTAAGAGGTTATGGCTTAGGAGAATTCTCAGGGGATAAATTTTTGGTATTTAATGTGGAATATAGATTTCCTTTAGCAGAAAATTTTCAGGCAGTACTCTTTGGAGATTGGGGCCAAGCCTGGGATTATAAAGAAAGTTTTAATTTAGAGGATTTAAAATTTGGTCGAGGGATCGGTGTTCGTTTTGATACTCCTCTTGGACCAATTAGATTAGATTATGGAATTAATGAAGAAGGAGAAGGACAAACTTATTTCAGTATAGGACATACGTTTTAAATTAATTCACCAATTCACCAATTCACCAATTTACCAATTTAACAAAAAAAATCGTAGGACAGGCGTCTCGCCTGTCTGGAAGATTGATGTAGGGGTCGGATTTATCCGACCCGAAACGGGAAGACTCGTTAACCAGGTAACTTAATAACTGGATAACTGGGTAACTATAAAAAACATTAAGGAGGAAAATATGCAATTGATTAAAAAAAGAGTAGTAAATAAAGCAGTAGTTGTTCTATTATTTACCATGGTAGTCATTTTGTTTTTGAGTTTTCAAAATGTTGGAGCAGCAGGGGTGAAGATAGGTTTAATCAATCTGGCAGAAGTGATATCTAGTCATCCTTATTCCCAAAACATTAAGCAACTTACCTTAAAATTGCAAGAGGAACTTCGAAAACGTCAGGAAGAATTGAATAAACAGGGTAAGGGCTTGGATGAGGTTGAGCTTAAAAAATTAGAAGATAAATTTAATAAAGAATGGGAACCTATCAAAGAGAAGATGCTTGCTGAGATTAAATCCTATCAGGCAGCTCGTTATTCAGACATTATTGAAGCAATAAAGATAATAGGTGATAAAGGAAAATATGATTTGATAGTAAACAGTGAGATAAAAGTACCTGCAGGAAACGATATTTTAAATTATCCTATCGCTCTCTATGGAGGAGAGGATATTACCCAAGATGTAATAGCCGAGATTAAAGCAAAATTAGAAGAAGAACAGAAAGAGAAAGATAAAATAAAATGAAACAAAAATTATCCATAGAAAAAATATTAGATCTCTTACCTCATCGTTACCCCTTTCTATTAGTGGATAGGATATTAGAACTGGAAGAGAATAAAATCGTGGGGGTAAAGAATGTTTCTATAAATGAACCTTTTTTCCAGGGACATTTTCCGGGACATCCGGTTATGCCTGGGGTACTTATAATTGAAGCTATGGCCCAGACAGGCGGAGTTTTGATGTTCTCTAAGAAAGAAAATAAAGGGAAAATACCGCTATTTGCTGGAATTGATAAAGCCAGGTTTAAAAAACAAGTATCTCCTGGAGACCAATTACTTATCAAAGTAGAAATTTTAAAAATGGTAAGAGAAATTGGAAAAGCCAAAGCAGAAGCC
>Ga0209834_10001183_pt1 | contig 14870 bp, 13 predicted proteins | sample Mar14236cmmetaG_FD_184134 | JGI IMG/M metagenome (GOLD analysis project Ga0209834, IMG submission 184134) | Marine hydrothermal vent microbial communities from Guaymas Basin, Gulf of California to study Microbial Dark Matter (Phase II) - Marker... ...
TCTTCAAATCGCTTCAGATTTTTGATTCTGAACTAAACGAACCTTTTCGTTTAATAAAGGTATCATTAAACAATGATAATTCCAAAAAAAGAATTAAAGCTCTTTCCAGGCGAGGGCAGCGGCACCCAGGACGGCTGGATTTGTTTCAGGGATTGCCGAGGGCAGTATATCGAAAGTATTTCTGAAAACGGGCTGAATAAATTCGTCGACATATTTTTTCAGGGGAAGAAAGAGGAGGTCGCCTGCTTTAGCCAGTCCCCCGAATAGAAATATTGCCTCCGGGCTTGTCACCACAACGGCATTCACTATAGCCAGGGCCAGTATTTCAGCGGTATAGTCAAAGGCGTCGAGTGACAGTTTATCACCTCCGGCAGCTGCTTCGGCCACCATTTTTGAATCGATCACAGCCGGGTTTATTTCCCTGAGCACGCTTTTGCTTTTTCTTTCTTCCAGAAGGATTTTCGCCGTACGCACTATTCCGGTGGCAGATACATAGGTTTCGAGGCAGCCTCTTCTTCCGCAGCCGCATTCCCGTCCGCCGGGTATGATAATAACGTGACCGTACTCACCGGCGAACCCGGTGTGCCCGTAAACCACCTCACCGTTTACTACAAAGCCACTTCCCAGGCCTGTCCCCAGGGTAAGTATTATAAAGTCTTTTATACCCTTTGCCCCCCCGAAGATCATTTCGCCTACGGCTGCTGCAGTAGCATCGTTAGTGAGCACCACGGGTTTTCCCATTTCCTTTTTCATTTTATCAGCAAAAGGCACAATTCCCTTCCATGCAAGATTGGGAGCCAGTTCTATTGTACCCTTATGATAATTTCCGTTTGGTGCTCCTATGCCAATTCCTTTCAGTGAATAGCCTTTATGGCCGGCAAGGAGTTTGTTAATTTCAAGGGCAAGTGTTTTAACAAAGCCGTCGGCTTGAGGTGAAGTGTCTGTGGTTATTTTCCCTTCGGACAGTATTTTACCCTCTTTATCCACCAGTCCGTATACTGTATTTGTGCCTCCTATGTCAATTCCGGCAACTATTTCATTATCCATATCGGTGTAATTATTTTCGTAGTTATTTCTCCTTTTTTTTGCCTCTTGTAGTGCTTATGCTTTCATTCTTTTTCCTTAATCCGGCCAGGTGCCAGTCTTCAATCATTTCCCAGCCTGCTTTAACTGCAATCTTTTTATCGTAGTATGTTACCGGTTCGGGTTGTCTTTTTAGCTCATAGTCGCCTGTTGTCCACTTACCGTTTCCATCAAGATCAAAAATAACTTTTACCAGGTATTCTTTACTGTCGAGGTAGGGAAATTCAACCCTTCCCTCCTCAGGGAGGCTTATTTTCCTTTCACTTACGATTTTTTCGCCAGAATCCATTAAATGAAGGATGAGCTTCCCTTTAAATCCGGTGATATTCATCACCAGCTTACCGAACTGCTCAGGATTCCTGATTCTGAAATTATAGGCTGTTGAGTCATTAAGGTGACCGTAAATATTTTTGAATGCCCCTTTTTCCGCAACCAGGAAATATGAACTGTCAGGGACCAGCACGGTTTCCATAATAAATCTTCTGGCGTTTAAGCTGTCGCGTACCAGCTCATATTTCTGCCTTATTCTCAGGGTATCGCTCTGGAGGAAGAGCCTGATGAGTGAAGTGTCGGGATCGTCTACCGGTGTTTCAAATACAAAGACGGGTTTTTGTCCCGGTTTCAGTCCGGCCGGCTGTGCAAGACTGGTTTTCAAAGGAAGTGCCGGCTCCTTTACAGGTGTCTGACCCCTTTTTCTTCCTGCCGACGCAGTTCTGTATCTCAGTTTTAATGTATCGGTAAGCGATTGCATCTGTCCCAGCGTATCGGTTTCAGGATGCTCAAGATAGATGGTTATCAGCTCCCTGGAAAAGAAGGCACTGTCGGTTAGCCATATCCTGAAAGTATCTTTCCCGGCCGAAATTTCCCTGATATATTGAACCTCCTCTTCCGTGTCGGCAAACTGCATTTTTACAGAGGCCGTATCTGCAGGCATGGCAAAGGTGAATTGCAAAAGGTAAGGCAGTGAGCGGCTTGTTCCCGTAAGATACTGTATTTTATTTTCAGCCACGAAATAGAAGAGATCAGGTTCCTTTCCCGGTATACGTTCATATCTGAGGGAATCGATATTTTCCCGACCCTCCATGATTTCTTCCTTATTCAAGGTATCAGTGGCCGGTGCCACAAGATTTGTATCGGCCATTGCCACAATACCTGAACCGGTCATGGCCACCAGGCTGTCCTGTCTCGGGGGAATATAGTTATTTTCAGCATTGATGTATATTGAAGAGTCGAGGAAAGCAAAGGCTTCGGAAGGGAGGTCATACAGTTTATTGTTATTATCATCTTTCAGCCCGTAAATTTTATATTCCCCTTCTGCAATATTATCGATCCTGAACTTCCCGTTATCAAGTGCCCGGGTAATATAATCAGGCAAAGCAGTTGCCGGCATGGTATCGGACATCTCGGAATGCAGCATAACCAAAATTTCCTCGCCTGCCTCAAGATTAAAAGCATCATAAATATGGCCTGTGATTGAAAGAGAATCGATCATCGGGCCTGTAGAGAAGACATATTTGAAGTTTTCAAGAGGGTTATTTTCATTGAGGTCCTTTATTGAGCTAAGGAAATTAAAGGAATACGTCATATTATCATTTAGTTCTTCTTTTTCATGCAGTTCGACTACCAGGCTTTTGCCGCGTGTTTTAATAAGGGGTTTCTTTATGAGGGGTGGTGAAATCAGCAGGGTCTGGTCGATATTATCCAGGATGAAGTATTCGTCAAAAGTTATATTGAACGACCTTCCCTTAAAATTTACAGACCCATTTTCAGGCTGGCTGTCAAGCACCCTTGGTGGCTGTTCATCCCTCGGTCCGCCTGCAGGTGAACTTACCTTGGCGCATGAGGCAATAATTATGAATGACAGTATTACCAGGTTTATTTTCTGCTTTCTTAATATCATGAGAAAAAGAGATATGGGATTACAAACCTACATGAATTTTTTTATTTTTCATTCCCCGGTCTTTTTTAAAAATATGCCTGTTCTTGCATATTAATTTAGAGGGTCAAACAATTTTTATAATTTTGATCCCTGTATCAAAAACAATGATTATGGAACTGGCTATCATAACCTGGGATGTAAATCCCGAAATATTCAGGATAGGAAATTTTGCACCCAGGTGGTACGGGGTGTTATTTGCCTCGGGTTTTCTTTTCGGCTACCTGATCTTCAAAAGGATTTTCAGAAATGAAGGATTGAAGGATGAGATGCTTGACAAGCTCACTATTTACATGGCCCTTGGTGTTATAATAGGTGCTCGTCTGGGGCACTGCCTTTTTTATGAACCTTCATATTACCTGAGTAATCCCTTTGAGATACTTAAGATCTGGCATGGCGGCCTTGCCAGTCATGGAGCAGCCATAGGTATATTGTTTGTTTTATGGCTCTGGGTAAGAAAAGAAAAGAAACCCTATATGTGGATCCTCGACCGCATAGTAATAGTTGCCGCCCTGGGAGGGGCAATGATACGACTGGGTAATTTAATGAATTCAGAGATATACGGTGTTGAAACCACCCTGCCCTGGGGCTTTGTCTTTCTGCGTAACGGGGAAACGGTTCCCAAACACCCAACACAGATATATGAATCACTGGCCTACTTTATAACCTTCATTATCCTGTACCGGATATACTGGAAGAACAAGGGGAAACTTATCAGGGGAGTGCCCTTCAGCCTTTTCCTGATACTGGTCTTTGCATTCAGGTTCCTGGTTGAATACGTCAAGGAAGACCAGGTTGCCTTTGAATCGAACATGACCCTTAACATGGGTCAATGGCTGAGCGTGCCCTTTATCGTAACCGGAGTGGTGGGGCTGGTGATCAGTCTGAGAAGACACAGGACGCGGGCGGCTTAACTCGGGGCACCGTCCCCGGGACACAGGACGCGGGCGGCTTGGCTCAGGGCACCGTCCCCGGGACACAGGACGCGGGCTTAATGGCAGGAAGAACCTTGTAATAATTCGAACATTCGACCGGTTAATTCCAAAAAAATCTGAAAACCGTTTCATTTAACGGATAATATGAATATCTTGTATCCTGAATCCAATTCTTCATCAAATGGTTGATAAAGAAAAATTTAGGGAAAAGATTGTGCAGAGCGCAAGTGAGATATTCAGCCGCTACGGCTTTAAGAAAACGACCATGGAGGAAATTGCTGCAGCACTGAATAAGGGAAAAAGCTCGATATATTATTATTTCAAAAGCAAGGAGGAGATATTTGAGGCTGTTGTGGATCATGAAGCCCAGATGCTTAAAAATGAGCTGTCAAAAGTGGTTAAAAGCACGGACGACCCTGAACATATACTCCGGAGATATGTTAAAGTGAGAATTAGGTCGTTCGAAAAACTCTCCAATTATTACAATGCCATATTTAACAGGGATCTTGATCATTTTGACTTCATCAACAAGCAGCGTGAGAAATACGACCTGATGGAGATAGCCTTTTTAAGGTATTTATTATGGAGGGGTGTGCGCAGCGGTCATTTCAATCTTGAAAATACCGGTCTTGCCGCACTGGCGGTACAGACAGCCCTGAAGGGAATGGAGCTGCCCCTGTTCTGGCAAAAAAGAAATTATGGTCTCGATACCCGGCTGGATGCTACAATTGATATTCTGTTTTATGGGATAGTCAGAAAGTTATAAAGTTGACAGAACTGATAAGGCTGATATATTTTATTAAGTTTATTAAGTGCATAAGGGGAATTTTGCAGGGTGCTTATAGTTAGCTGTTTGAGTGCACACAGGGGCAGAGTGTCAGGGCAGCCCGATACAAAATACTGGCGGGCAGGGAAACACACTGAAAAAAACCGATTGGTTTCGCCCCCGAAAACCAAGGGATTCACCCCGCCCGGTTCAACATCTTTCAAGCCCTGATCGTCTAAACAAATTTCTTATTTTTTATTAATTTTGAACATTTATAACGCATGAAATAAAATCATTGAATGCGGATCGGGGATAAATATTATGAATCCATCTGGCTCAGCGAAGACGATGATAAGGTTGTAAACATCATCGATCAGACCAGACTGCCTTTTAAATTTGAGATACTAGCCTTAAGAAGGGTTGAAGATGTATTCAATGCCATCAGGAATATGAAGCTCCGGGGTGCTCCACTGATAGGTGTTGCTGCAGCCTATGGGATCTACCTTGCCTGTCTTGAGATAAAAGCCGGTACAAGGACCCGTGAACACCTGATGAATGTATCAAAATACCTGAAATCGGCACGACCCACAGCCGTAAACCTGGAGTGGGCAGTCGACAGGCAAATGGAGGTACTTTCGGAATTCTGCCGCCGTGACAGGCTCATCACAGCTTCTCTGGACACTGCAAGGACAATAGCTGTTGAAGAAAAGGCAAGATGCCGAAAGATTGGTGAAGCAGGTCTCGGGGTCATCAGGGAAATAAGTAAGAACAAGAAGGGAGGGCCGGTGAATATCCTTACCCACTGCAATGCCGGATGGCTGGCCTGTGTTGATTACGGTACTGCCACAGCACCTGTATACCTGGCACACGACAGGGGAATAAAGGTACATGTTTGGGTTGATGAAACCCGTCCGCGTAACCAGGGATCAAGGCTTACTGCCTGGGAGCTTGGTAATCATGGCGTGCCATACACCCTCATAACAGACAATGCCGGTGGTCACCTTATGCAGCAGGGTAAAGTGGATCTGGTAATTACAGGCAGTGACAGGACGGCCCTGAACGGTGACACCGCGAATAAAACGGGCACCTACCTGAAAGCCCTGGCCGCAAGGGATAATAATATTCCTTTTTATGCAGCTCTGCCGACATCATCACTTGACATAAATATTAAAAATGGTTTTAAAGAGATCCCTGTGGAAGAAAGGGATGAAAAGGAGGTTTTATATACAGAGGGTTTATACAATGATGAAATAGTGAATGCCAGGATAAGCCCCGGGAACGCCAGGGCAGCCAATTATGCTTTTGACATCACACCCTCCGCCCTTATTACCGGCCTGATAACAGAAAAAGGGATTTGCGGGGCACGGAAAGAAGATATTGAAAAATTATTATCAGAAAAATAAGAATCATATTATGGAAGGAGTAATTAAATTCAATTGTCACTGGACACAGTCGGGACCCCTGATTCCTGATGAACCGTACAATATTCTCAATTACTGGAGGGAAGTTTTATTTAACATGGATCTTATCGGGGCCTACGAGAACGGTGTTGGCTTCGGCAATATGAGCTACCGCCATGGTAATAGCAACAGGTTTTTCATTACGGCCTCATCAACAGGGGAAATACCTGTTCTGGAGCCGGGGCATTACGTTCGCGTGGAGGGATTCAATTTTGAGGAAAATGCCATAAAATGCACCGGGCCTCTGAAAGCCTCTTCCGAATCGCTTACCCATGCGGCGATTTACCAGGCCGACCCCGGAACAAATGCAGTAATACATGTGCATAATCTTGAATTGTGGAAGAAGCTCAAGGATAAGGTGCCGACCACAAAAGACGAGTTTGAATACGGTACCGCCGGTCTTGCTCTTGATATATTCAGGTTATTCCGTGAAAGCAAGGTGATAGAGAAGAGGATCATCGTCATGGGTGGTGACCCCTCGGGCATCATAAGCTTCGGCAATGAAATGGATGAAGCCATTAATGTACTGATGTCGTATATAGGGGAAGATTAATGGATAAAACAGGAATCATAGGAGGATCGGGCCTGGAAAACCCCGGCATACTGAAAGATCCCGGAGAGCTAAGTTGCACCACTCCCTGGGGTGACCCCTCATCAGCACTTCTTGAAGGTTTTATTAACAAGACACCTGTTGTCCTGTTGTCAAGGCATGGACGGGAACATACACTACCTCCCAGCCAGGTTAATAACAGGGCTAATATCTGGGCCTTGAAAGAGTGCGGTTGCACTAAAATAATATCCACAACGGCATGTGGTAGCCTGCGCGAAGAAATAGGCAGGGGTGATATAATCATACCCGACCAGTTTATTGACTTCACACGAAGGAGAGAACTCAGTTATTATGAAACCTTTGATCCGGGTGACATGAAGCATACACCCATGGCTGACCCCTTTGACCCTCAGATGCGACATGAACTTATAGAAGCTGCCGGCACCATAGGTTTAGCCGTGCATAAAAAGGGAACGATAATAACAATTGAGGGGCCAAGATTTTCAACCCGTGCCGAATCAAAAATGTTCCGTGCCTGGGGTGCCGACCTTGTGAACATGTCGATAGCACCTGAAGCAGTACTGTCGAATGAGCTGGGTATACCCTATGTGACCATAGCTATGAGTACTGATTATGATGCCTGGCACGATGAGGAGGAACCCGTTTCCTGGCAGGAAGTAATCAGGATATTCCATGAGAATGTCAGCAAGGTAATATGCTTGATTCAAAAGTTCCTTGACTGATAAATACATTTTCAATTACGCAACCTTTAAAGAGCTTTAACCATCATAGAAGGGAACAGGGGATGTAAAAACATTACGTTGAAATTTACACTTTAACATTTTTTTATATCTTTGGGATGCTTTTGAAATGGGTTTAACTTATACTTACACGCCGGTAAGCTTAATGATTTATTTATATTTAAAGAGATTGACTTAAAAAATTATAAATAAAATAAATAATGCTAACCTGAAAAACACTTCTCTTTTATAAACCTAAATTAATAACTTATGAAGAAAATTTCTGTTCTAATCATGCTACTGGCCTTCCTGGGCGTGCAATTAGTCCAGGCACAGACCAGGCAGATCACCGGTACTGTTACCAGTGCAGAAGATGGGACTCCATTGCCTGGTGTTCAGATCGTAGTTGTTGGCAGTACCATAGGTGCCATTACGAATGTGGACGGTAACTATTCCATTGAGGTACCTGAAACTGCCACTACATTACAATTCTCCTTCGTTGGACTGACCACACAGGCCATCGACATTGAAGGACGGTCGGTGATTAATGTTGTGATGGAGGAAGATCTCCAGGCTCTTGGGGAAATAATCGTCACCGGTTACAGTACCAGGGGTAAGAATCAGCTTACCGGATCAACGGTCCAGATTTCGGCTGATAAACTCAGGGAAACGCCTGTTGCTTCGGTCGACCAGACCCTGCAGGGTAAGGTGGCTGGACTGATAATTAACACCACATCCGGAACTCCCGGTGCAACACAGGACATCAGGATCAGGGGCGTTAGCTCTCTTACAGCAAGTAACAGTCCGCTGATTGTTATTGACGGTGTTCCTGTAATACAGGGAAATATCTCCGGTTCAGGCTCCATGTCATCTCTGAGCTCACTTGCTGCAATTAACAGTGACGATATTCAGTCGATTACCGTGCTGAAAGATGCTTCTGCCACATCAGCCTATGGTGCCAGGGGATCAAACGGTGTTATTGTTATTACCACCAACAAGGGTAAAGCAGGTAAAACAAGATTTAATTTCTCTGCGAGCTATGGTTTCCAGAACAAAGCGGTTGACGGTCGTATGCAGCTCAATGCCAGAGAGAGGGAAGAGCTGTATCTTGAGGCTGTACTTAACTCATATGGTGAAGATAACGGACTCACATCCCCACAGCAGGCATATGACTTTGCTGTGGACAACAGCCTGTTTGGTATACAAGCATATATTGACTGGCATGCTGAAGGAGAACCCATGGAAGACTGGGGTGAGGTTGTTCTTAACAAGAATGCTCCAACCTATAAGGTTAACCTGTCTGCTTCAGGGGGTGATAATATTTCATCATTCTATACCTCACTGGGTTATATGAACCAGGAAGCAGTAGTGATTGGTAACCTTTTTGAAAGGATAACAGGACAGTTGAATTACCAGAGGAAGTTCCACGATAAGGTTAACTTCTCTACAACAAACACCTTTTCCTATACCAACCAGGACAAGATCTTCCTGGAGACTTCAGCGTATTTTGGCAACCCGCATATATTGAAGTATTTCATGCCTCCCACAATACCTGCATATAACGAAGACGGCACCTATAATATTGATTACAATGCATCAATATTCAACATCCTATACCTGCAGGAGAATAATATCAGGTGGAACCACATGCTCAGGCTGATGTCAAACAGCTTTATGGAGATTGAACTCATTGACAACCTGAAATTCAAATCACTTTATGCATTTGACTATATTCTGGGTCATTACAAACTTTACCGTAACAGGTACCATGGTGACTCCAAGGATGAGAATGGTACTGCTTATGCAAGTATTGACCAGGATTTCAACATGGTATTCCAGAATTCACTTGACTATACTTTTAATTTCCTTGACAATCACAGGATAGACCTGAAAGTTCTTATCGAGTACCAGAAGTATAAGTCATGGTTTATTGATGCCTATGGTGAAAACTTTGTTACTGACGGACTTACTAATGTTGCTTCAGCAGGATCTAATTTCGACGCTTCATCGACATTCAGCGACTGGGCCAACCTGTCATACCTGGGTATGATGAACTATAACTACATGGGCAAGTATATTGCTGACTTCACATTCAGAAGGGAAGGCTCATCAAGGTTTGCCGAAGATCAAAGGTATGGTAATTTCTGGGCTGCCGGTTTGGCATGGAATATGAGCCAGGAAAATTTTATGGCAGGAGTATCATTTGTCGACAACCTGAGGTTCAGGGCATCTTACGGTATCAGCGGTAACTCTGGTGTAGGTCTCAATGCCTTCCAGTCATTGCTTGGCTTCTCTGCTGACTATGCCGGTCTGGGTGCTTCTTACCCATCAGGATATGGTAACAACCTGCTTACATGGGAGAAGAACAGGAACTATGATGTTGGTTTCGACTTTGCCATCCTGAATAACAGGATTGACGGTTCATTCTCATACTTCAACAAGGAAACTTACGACCTGCTGCAGAACGTTCCGCTGACAAGGACATCGGGTTTCAACAGCATCACCAGGAATGTTGGGGCAATGCTTAATACAGGTATAGAAGCAATATTGAACATTGAAGCTATTCGCAGCACTGATTTTAACCTGGGCTTTAGCTTCAATTTTGCTACCCTTAACAACGAGGTGACAGAGCTTGCAAAAGATGGTGAAGGTAACGATATTGTTATATCCACCAGCTATAGCAAGGTAGCAGTAGGACACACATATTACGAGTGGTTCATGAAAGAGTGGGCAGGTGTTAATCCTGACAACGGCATGCCACAGTGGTATGTAAATGAACAGGATGAAGACGGCAATGTTATTGATCCTGATGCCATTACTGAAGACTATAATGAAGCAAACCGCACATGGATTGGTAAAAGCGCTATCCCGACATGGTCAGGTGGTGGTGGAATACATATTGACTTCAAGGGAATTTATTTTGATGCCAATGTTTATATGGCAGGTGGCAACATGATCGAGGAACAATGGGACCACTATACATGGGATAACGGCCTTTACTCCGTTGGCTATTTCAATGGCGTAAGAGAACTCCTCACGAGATGGCAGCAGCCGGGTGATGTAACCGACGTTCCTCAAATGCAGTTTGCTTTCAGGCCACAGAATGCAGTATCCACATCATCTCGACAGCTATACCCGGGTGATTATATGAGGCTTAAAGATATTGTGTTGGGTTACAGGCTTCCTGCATCACTGATATCCAAGGCCAAACTAACAGGCGCATCTATATATGTAAGGGGAACAAACATGTTCACCTATGCATTTGACGAGAGAACAAGAAAAGGATTTGACCCTGAAACAAGGGCCGACGGCCATACAGGACTTGAAACGCCGCCTATCAAATCACTCGTATTTGGTATAAACATAAATTTCTAGTACAATGAAAAAAATTATATATACATTATTCACGATCGCACTGCTGGCAGGTGTTCTTACCTCATGCAGTAAGGAAGCCCTGGATCCCACACTTGCTCAGGCAAAAGCGGTTGAAGGGAGCATTACAAAGGTTGAGGACATAAAAGGTCTCCTGTACGGAGCCTATAACAGGATGACCGGCAGCGGCTATTATGGAAGGGATTTTATTATCTGGGGTGAAGTAAGAAGCGATAACTGCTTCTCAAACGGTAATTCCGGCAGGTTTGTGGCTGATGCCAGGATGGACTACACTACCAACTTCGGTGGCCACTGGGCAGAGGCATACAGTGTAATAGCAATCGCTAATATTATCATCAATATTAATCCCGACGAAATAGAGGGAGACGCAGACCAGCTTGAACACTACATAGGACAGGCATATGCCTTAAGAGCACTGTGCCATTACGATCTTCTGATCTATTACGGGCAGATGCATAACGGTGATGCTGCCGGTCTTGGTATACCTTATATCAAGGAATACAAGAGCGAGGATATCGCACCTGTACGGGATACATGGCAGAATAACCTGAACGATATCTATGCAGATATTGATATGGCTATATCAATGATGGATCCGGCACTGGATGATGACTCAAAAGAGTTGTTCACCTATTATGGTGCCCATGCACTAAAAGTAAGGGTAGCAACTTATTTCGGCGACTGGTCTGATGTTGTCAGCTCCGCCGAGATAATCATTGCCTCAGGTAACTATAGTATTGTTCCCGGTGCCGGTTTTGCCAATTCATTTCTTGTTGATGGTGATGTGAATTCAATATTTGAATTAGCATTCAGCTCTGTAGATAATGCCAATATCAATGGACTGCAGTATATATACAGGGGAACATCATATGGTGATGTTCAGGCTCTTGAAGACCTATACCTGGCATTTGATCCTGGTGATGTAAGAGCTGCAGCGGACATGATAGGGCCCGATCCCGATGTTCCTACAAGGGATTACTGCAACCTTGGCAAATATCCTTCATACGACTATTCAGACAATGTGCCTGTACTACGTTATGAAGAGGTTATACTGAGCTATGCCGAAGCGCTCTGGAGAATTAATCCCGCAGATGCCAATGCATTGACACAGCTTAACCTTGTTCCTGCAGAGAGAAATGCCTTGCTCTATACCGAAGTTAATGAAGACAACATCCTTAAGGAAAGAAGAAGGGAATTCTGCTTCGAAGGCTTGAGATTCCATGACCTGGCACGTACAGGAAGGGATATTCCTTATGTGGATACTTTTAACCAGACACACGAGGGTCCTGCCTATGGAACATATAAGTTTGCATTCCCAATCCCGCTGGGCGAAATGGATGCTAATCCAAATATGGTTCAGAACCGTGGATATATTTAGAATTTTAAAACCACTTTATAAAAAAATGCCCCGCAGCCCGGGGCATTTTTTTTGGAACAATACCTTATTCCCTTTCAAGAATCCATCTTATACCCTGTCTGAGAACATCACCCGGCACATAGTGCCCTCCCTCGAAAATTTCAAGCCTTGTTGTATAGCCATTTTGTTTCAAGGTCCGGTTTGACCCGCGTGCTTCAGAGACACCAATAGCCTGATCGCTTGTGCCATGGGCAATGAAAACTTTCAAATCGTTGTTTGCTTCCAGATCATCTGAACTGAGAAACCAGGGATATTCTTCAGGATCAGGAAGGCGTCCGCCAAAACATATCAGCCCGTCAAATACCTCGTGGTACCTTATCGCCCCTGCATATCCAAACCCGGCACCCTGGGAAAAACCAAAGAGGATTTTTTTACTTACAGCATATTCTTCACATATTCCCGTCGCTATATTAAGGAAATATTCGGCAAGCAGTGGATCTGCGACCTCCCACAGGGACCTTTCGCGGGAAATAATACTCCAGGAATATTGCTGGGTAAGGGTGCCTCCCCTGGCAAGATAATTATAGGGACTCTGTGGAACGGCATAAATTACGCCCTCTTCCTTTATGTATCTCCATAAATCTGAAAAAAGCCAGGGATTGCTTCCCTTTCCGTGCAGGCCTATGATTAACGGGTACTCTTTATCCGGATCGTAGTCAGGAGGCAGAAATAAAAGGCATTTCTCAAGTTTGGTAACCCTGTAGAACTTAGTCACCCCGTAATTATCACCATATGCAAGCAGTTCCCTGAAGCGGTCTTTAGTCCCGGGGTTTTTCCTGAGAGAACTGAAAGCTTTGTCATTCTCAATCCCGCCAAAGTCGACGTATCCTGCATTAACTGAAAGAATCAGGAAGTTTATAGCATAATCAAGCATCCCAAGGTTTGAATAGCAGACGGCTATTTTATAATAACTGCCAGCATCATCTGTATCCCTGTTAACAATATAAAGGTAAATTCTTGCTGCTTCAAGACATTCCCCCTTGCTGTAATTAATACTACCCAAAATTAGGACCACTGGTTAAGTTGAAAAATAACAATTAATCTTACCAGTGTATTATGAAACAGAAAAGAAGAAAATTTTCGAGCGCCTTTAAGGCCAGGGTAGCAATTGAAGCGTTAAAAGAGCGCGAGACACTTGCTGAATTATCAAAGCGATTCGAGGTTCATCCGAACATGATTGGAAAATGGAAGCAGGAATTTTTAGAAAAATCCTCAACCGTTTTTGAAGGCAAATCAGAAGAAAAATCTGAGGTTGATGCTGATAAGCTCTATTCCAAGATTGGGCAGTTGGAGATAGAGAATGACTTTCTGAAAAAAAGCTTAAACAAGATCGGACGATGAAAGAGCGCAGGGAAATCGTTGATAATGAAGATGAATTGAGTGTAAGAAAACAATGTGATCTTTTTTCAATTCATCGCAGCGGACTTTATTACAAGCCACAGGGAGAGAAACCGGATAATCTTGAAATTATGAGATTAATGGATGAACATTATATAAAACACCCAACAGCAGGAGTAATCAGGATGCAGGATATGTTGTTTGCCTTGGGCATTATAGCAAATCATAAGCGTGTCCGCAGGCTGCTGAGGCTGATGGGTATAATGTAAATTATCTGAAGAAAGAGGATATCAAGATAAGCATGTGAGCGAATTAAGGGAAGCTTTCACATGGACGGGAAGGGACGCTGGATTGACAATATTTTTATAGAGCGTCTGTGGAGATCTGTAAAATATGATTATGTGTACCTTCATCCTGCTGCTGATGGGCTGGAATTGTACCAAGGCCTGAAAGAATACTTCCGGTACTACAATTATGACCTGCGCCACCAGGGTATAGGAAGGAAGCTACCGGCAGAACTATATTACCCGGCAGCATAATATTAACAGGAAATGGAGTTGTTAACAAAAGAAAAAAGGAATCAAAATAGAAAAGGTGTTAATAACCAGAATAACTCTTCGAGTTATTTCCGGTTATGTAACACAGATTTACATCATCATATTATTAAAAAATCAATTAAGAAAAGACCATTGGTGGTCCTGAGAAAGGGTAGTGCTTCAGTTCTAAACTTATACCAGGAGAATAGGTGTTCGGATTGCTTTCTTTAAGCTGCATAATAGAACCCATACTCATAGGTATGCAACTGAAAACGCAACCCTCACCTGAGGATTATTGCTCGCCTGCTGCAGCCAATTTTATTCGCCAATCGTGAGTTTGCCAGGTGCAATATTTCATGACACATCAAGGCCAAGCCCCCCGGGTTCCCCTGGAAGCCTTGCTTTAGTCATTCAATATCCTCATTGAACTTGACGAAAATTGTCTGCTACTCGCAGTCGGCTCGCGCTTGACAATGAGGTTGAATAAAGAGTTGTGAAACAGTTGCTTAATTTGAGACAATTACCTAAATTGCAGATTGCAATGCAATAAACACTTAATATGATTATATACCCCAAAAACAGATGTGTATAATTAGTTTTAGTAATCATAAAAACAAGTTATAATCTAGTGCTTGTGCGTTATGGCCAAAAAATAAAATGAGCAGGGCAGGAAGATCTGTCAGGCTGGCTTTCGACTCGGCGCCCCTCAGGAGGGA
>Ga0209834_10001185_pt1 | contig 14858 bp, 15 predicted proteins | sample Mar14236cmmetaG_FD_184134 | JGI IMG/M metagenome (GOLD analysis project Ga0209834, IMG submission 184134) | Marine hydrothermal vent microbial communities from Guaymas Basin, Gulf of California to study Microbial Dark Matter (Phase II) - Marker... ...
GTTCCAAAAAAAAAATATATATTTGACTATCCGATTAAACTACATGGTTAAATTAAATGGGTAATTCCATACAAACCGAAGATAAAATCCTTTTTACGGCCCGGGAAGTGTTTATCAGGGAGGGATACGACGGGGCAAGAATGCAACAAATTGCCGATGAGGCAGGCATAAATAAAGCTTTGTTGCATTATTATTACAGAACCAAGGAAAAACTTTTCACAACGGTATTTGAACGTGTTTTTACCGAAATGTTGAACCGAATCTTTTCCTTAATGGAAGAGCAACAATCTCTGGAGGTTTTTTTGAATGTTTTTTTTCGCGAGCATATAACTTTTTTATTATCGGATCCCAGGTTGCCGGCTTTTATTATCAATGAAGTATCCCTTCATCCAGAATTGTTATCGAACATTTTTGGAAAATTCAGTTTCTATGGGATAGAAAGATTCGGTATGCTGGTTGAAAAAGAAAAAGAACAGGGGTTGATTGCCCAGCGAACAGATCCTTTACAGTTGTTTATCAATATCCTCTCATTAAGTATTTTGCCGGTTGTGATTAAACCGATTATCAGCAATGTTTTGCAGATGGATGCAAAAGAAACGGAAACATTTTTACGACAACGTATTGAAATATTACCGGAAATGGTTCTGGCATCTGTCAGAAAAGATAATAGTAAAAAGTAAAAAAAGTTAGTGATGGTTAAAACGGTTTATGTTTATCTTTTTTTTATGCTACCGGGATTTTTTATATCCACGGAAGTCCGGGGACAAGTATATGATACATTAACCCTTCCGGGGTGTTTCAGACTGGCTACGGAGCGGTTTCCGCTGATTACCGGAAAACAAATCTTAAACAAGCAGATGAGTCTGGAAGATGAGAACCTGAAGAGTGCTTTTTATCCGGAAATGAACCTGAATGCCGGAGCCACCTACTATTCCGATGTGGTAACGATCAATGTTGAACCGGCCGTTCCGGGAGTGACCTTTCCGCAGCCTTATCACGATCAATATGCCGTGACCATGGATATCCGGCAGATGATCTATGACGGGGGTGAAATAAGAAACAGGCAAAAGGTACAGGAACGTTCCAATGCTGTCAAACAACAAGATCTGGAGGTTAAATTATATGCTTATAAACAGAAACTAGCCAGGATATTTTTTTCTGCCTTGTACCTGGATGATAATTATAAAATACTTGAACAAAACCTGCTGCAGCTCCGCAAAGCAACAAAAGAAGCGGAAGTGGCAAAGGAAAAGGGAAGTATATTGCAGGGAGATGTGAACATTCTGAAAGCCTCACAACTGGATATCCGGCAAAAAATGATTGCCAACCGTCACGACAGAATCGCTGTGGTGAAAATCCTGGAAATGTACCTGGATACGATTTTTCCAAAGGAGATGGTGTTGAATGTTCCTATTCCGGTGATGACCGCCGGTCCTCCTGCCAGGCCTGAATTCCGCCTTTTTTCACTGCAACAGTCCTGGCTGGATGCAGGTATGCAGTTGCAGAATGTGCAGAGACACCCGAAGTTTTTCGGATTTGGACAAGTAGGTTATGGCCGGCCCGGACTGAATCCTTTGAATGAGAATTTTAAAGCCTTCTATTTGGTAGGGGCCAACCTTACCTGGAACATATGGGATTGGAACCGGACTAAACGGCAGAAGAAAATCCTCTCCTTTGAACAAGAACTGGTGAAAAACCAGGAAAAATTGTTTTATCAGCAAGTGAAAGCCGATCTTGTAAAAATCAACGAAGAAATTGGAAAGCTGGAAAAAATCATTGAGCTGGATAAACAACGGGTGTTGTTAAGAAAAGAAATCATGGAAGAATATGCAGGCAAACTCTCCGGAGGAACCATTACTCCGGCTGAATATGAACGACAGCTCTCAGCCTGGCAGAATTCACAGGTCCAGCTTAACCTTCATCAGAAACAATTAATGGAAAAGCATATTGATTATCTGATCACGAACGGAAATCTTAAAGATTATGAAAAACAAAAATAGAACCCTGATTGCGGGCATTGCCCTGATCGCTGTATTGGCGGGTTGTTCACATCAAAAAAATGTCTCGGAAGCTTATGGCAATTTTGAAACGGTCACCCTGTTGGTTTCGGCACAGGGCAGCGGACAACTGGAATGGTTTCATGTGGAAGAAGGGAAAAATTTGTCCGGGAACGATACGGTAGGACTGATTGATACTACGGCTCTTGCGTTGCAGAAAAAAACACTACTGGCCCGGATGTCTGTTATACGTGCAAAGGGGTCCGGGTTGGCAGCTAAAAAGGAAGTGATAAAACGGCAACTGATGAATGCACGGGTGGAGCAAAAGAGAATACAGGGTCTTTTTGAAGGTCATGCTGCCACACAACAACAATTGGATAATGTGAACGGTAAAGTGGATGTACTGAAATATCAGATCCGGGAACTGGATGTTCAACGTCAGTCGGTGCTGAGAGAAATGGACGTGATCCGTTCACAGATTGCCGCCGTAGAAGACCGGATAGACAAATGTTTTATCCTCTCTCCGGCCGATGGAGTGGTTTTGGAAAAATATGCAGAAGCCGGAGAACTGGTACAACCCGGGAAAACATTGTTCAAAATGGGGGATATGACATATATGTACCTGCGTGTTTATGTAGATGAAACCCTCTTGCCGGAAATAAGAACGGACGGGGAAGCAGAAATTCTGATCGACAGGCCCGGAGGCTTAATGGATACGCTCAGCGGTACGGTAAGCTGGATCTCGGATGAGGCTGAGTTTACACCCAAAATCATTCAGACGAGAAAAGAACGGGTAAACCTGGTGTATGCAGTGAAAATAAGAGTTAAGAATGACGGCAGTCTGAAAATCGGGATGCCCGGAGAAGCAAACTTTCGAAAAAGACAGCAACAATGATCCGGATTGCCGATGTCACGAAATCTTTTGGTGAAAACAAAGCATTATCCGAAGTGTCCCTGGATATCTTTGATGAAGAGCTGTTTGTACTGATAGGCCCGGATGGTGCAGGGAAATCCACCTTGTTCAGAATACTGGTTACATTATTATTGCCTGACAAAGGACATGTTCTGATAAAAGAGCTGGATGTGGTGAAGGATTTTTGGAAGATACGCACGGTAGTGGGATATATGCCCGGCACTTTTTCCCTGTACCCCGATCTTACCGTAGAGGAAAATCTGGCTTTTTATGCCCGTATTTTCGGGACGTCCCTGCAAAAAAATTACCCTCTGATCCGGGAAGTATATGAGCAGATAGAACCCTTCAAAAACCGGGCTGCCGGCAAACTTTCGGGAGGGATGAAACAAAAACTGGCCTTGTCGTGTGCACTGATACACCGGCCGGAGGTCCTGGTGCTGGATGAACCTACCACCGGTGTGGATGCGGCTTCCCGGAAAGAGTTCTGGCAGATGTTGAAAAAAATACAACAGGAAGGAATCACCGTCATTGTGTCTACCGCTTATATGGACGAAGCTTCCAGGGGTGACCGCACCTGCTTCCTGCACAAGGGAGAATTACTGAAGGCAGGAACCCCTGAAGAAATCCGGGAAAGTTATCCTTTCCCCTTATATGCCTGCCGTTCGAAGAATAATTTCGCACTCCTGAAAGCTCTTCGCAACGAACCTTCCACAGCTCTGGCAATGCTTTACGGAAAAACCATTCATTACAGTCCCGCCCGGAAAGACTTTTCGGTCGGGACATTCCTGTCTGACCTGGAAAGAACGGGGAATTACGGACCTATAGAATACCGGAAAACCACTCCGTCGATGGAAGACAGTTTTGCATTTTTAAGTAAACAATAATTGTTTTATACCAGAATGGATGAACAAGACAAGAGTATAGGTAAAAGGAATACAGAACATGTCGTGGAAGTCCTGGATCTGACCAAGCGATTCGGCAAATTCACAGCGGTGAACCGCATCTCTTTTGAGGTATGCAAAGGGGAGGTGTTCGGACTGCTTGGGGCCAACGGCGCCGGAAAAACAACATTGATCAGGATGCTTTGCGGTTTGCTGCGGCCCACAGAGGGGGTGGCCAGGGTGGTAGGATACGATGTGGTACATCATCCGGAAAGGGTGAAGTTTAGCATTGGGTATATGAGCCAGAAATTTTCCCTGTATGAAGATCTTACCGTGGCCGAAAATATTCGTTTTTTCGGAGGTATTTATGGTATGAAGAAAAAAGACCTGGCAAAAGCCGGTGAAGCGATGATCCGTAAACTGAGACTGGAAGGGGTTGAAAACCGGCTGATCGGAACATTGCCGTTGGGGTGGAAACAGAGGATCGCTTTTTCAATAGCTGTCCTTCACCGGCCCGGTCTGGTTTTTCTGGATGAGCCCACCAGTGGGGTAGATCCTGTCACCCGGCGACAGTTCTGGGAAATGATCCTTGAGACCGCCTGTGAAGGATTTACCATTATCGTTACCACCCATTATATGGATGAAGCAGAATATTGTGACCGGATAGCGATCATGACCAATGGGATTATTGCCGGTCTTGACAGCCCGGAAAACCTGCAAAACCAATTCAATGTGTCATCCATGGAAGACCTTTTCTGGAAAATTACACGTGAGCGGAAAACTGTTGACTCTATTACCGGAATATGAAAAGATTTCTGGCATTTACCATAAAGGAATTCAGGCATATCCACAGGGATACAAGGACTCTTTTGATTCTTTTCGGGATACCCGTGGTTGAGATTGTTATATTCGGGTATGTGGTAACCAATGAGATACGTCATGTGCCGGTGGTGATTCTGGATAAATCAAAGGATGTGACCACCCAAAAGATCACGGACAGAATACTGGCTTCCCCCTGGTTTCTGGAAGAGACAAAAGTGAAAAGTGAAAAGGAAATACATGATCTTTTCAAAAGGGGAAATGTACGGCTGGCGGTAATTTTCGGACAGGATTTTGAAAAGAAACTGATGCGCAGGGAAAAAGTGCCGGTGCAGGTCATTGCCGACGGCTCGGATCCCAATGCGGCCCGCCTGATGGTGGGATATCTCACCGCTATTGTAATTCAGGCACAAAAAGACCTGAACAAAGGAATGGATAAAAGAGGCCGCTTGTTTATAAAATCCAGAATGGAATTTAACCCGGAGCTGAAAGGGGCTTTTATGTTTGTCCCGGGGACTATTGCCATGATCCTGATGCTGATCTCGGCCATGATGACTTCCATTTCCATTGCCCGGGAAAAAGAAACAGGCACCATGGAAGCTATGCTCGTATCTCCTTTGCATCCCCTGCAGATTATTCTTGGCAAAGTGGTTCCGTATGTGGTCATTGCTTTTATTGATGCCGTGATTATCATGGCACTGGGAGGGGCGATCTTCGGGGTGCCTCTGAAAGGGAGCCTGTTCCTTTTGATAGGAGAGGTGATTCTTTTTATTTTTCTTTCCCTTTCGCTGGGAATTATGTTTTCAACCATGAGCAGTACACAGATGGAAGCAATGTTTCTCAGTTTTTTTGCCCTGTTGTTGCCTACGGTTCTTCTTTCGGGCTTTATTTATCCGGTTGAGGACATGCCTGTGGCGCTGCAATGGTTCAGTACACTCATGCCGGCACGGTGGTTCATCGTGATCCTGAAAAGTATCATGCTGAAAGGAGCCGGTTTTCTTTTTGTATGGAAAGAGACCCTTATCTTGGCAGGAATGACCCTGGTATTTCTGCTGGTCAGTATAAAAAAGTTCACCATTCGCCTGGAATAAAAACATCCTTTTGTGAGAACGATATTGATCATAATACAGAAAGAGTTTTTACAGATTTTCCGTAACCGCATGATACTGCCGATGATCTTCATCGTACCTCTTGTGCAGATGCTGATACTGGTATATGCAGCTACCATGGAGGTAAAACATATAGACCTGTTGGTTGTCGATCGGGACAACAGCCAATACTCCAGGGGTTTAATTAGTAAGTTGTCAGGAATGAAAATATATCGTGTAGCAGTAATACCTACAGCCGGAAAAGAGGCGGAAACCTGTTTGCTGGACAACAGTGCGGATGCGGTACTGGAGATTCCGCCGGATTGTGAACGTTTGCTTATGCAAAGGCAAAACAGTTCCGTGCAGCTCAGGATGGATGCTGTGGATGGAATGGCTGCGGGCATCATTAACCAATACACATCTCTGACGATAAACAATTACCACAAAAAATGGTTAGCCTCGCTGATGCCCGGGAATGCCGGGAATGACCTGAGCCAGATCAGGGTTATTCCCCGTTACTGGTATAATCCGGGATTGAATTATAAGCATTACATGTTGCCCGGGATCCTGGTGATTCTGGTGACCATTATGGGAATGTTTCTCTCAGCTATCAATCTGGTGAGGGAAAAGGAACTGGGGACCATTGAGCAGATCAATGTGACCCCTATCCGGCGCATTCATTTTATTCCGGGGAAACTGATCCCTTTCTGGATCATCGCATTAGTGGAGCTTTCTTTCGGATTGACTATCGGCTGGTTGTTGTTTCGTGTGCCGGTGCGGGGCAGCCTGCTGCTGTTGTTCGGATTCACTTCGGTTTACTTGCTGGCCGTGATGGGCATAGGTCTCTTTCTGGCAGCTCTGTCCCGTACTCAACAACAATTGATGTTTGTGTACTTTTTTGTTATGCTCACCTTCCTGCTTATGAGTGGTCTGTTTACTCCCGTGGAGAGTATGCCGCAATGGGCACAGACGGTTAATCACATCAATCCGTTTGCTTACTTCATGCGGGTGATAAGGATGATCCTGCTGAAAGGATCCGGTTTTCGTGATATTCTGCCGGAATTTATATCCATGAGTATCTATGCTGTGGCAGCTCTGATCCTGGCCGTATGGAGGTACCGGAAAACGATCTGAAAAATTTGAAGGGAAGGTGTCTTGTTTGTTTGGGTCGTAGGGTTCTATGCAAAGATATTAGAGGTTGATAAGTTGATGGCTTTTTTCGTTCGTGGATCATTAATCACCGGTCAATGTCCCGAACAGTTTCAGATATTGGCCGGCCACTTTCTCCCATGAATATTCCTGCCGGATTCTTTCCTGGTTTTGCCGGACTAAGACATCTTTTTTCTTCAGATAAGTATCCCATTCCTTCAGCAACCGGGAGACATCCCCGGTGGAGGAAAAATAAAGGGTTTCTTTCCCCAGGACATACCGGTTAAAAGGATTGTCGTGAGCGGCAATCAAACCTCCGGCAGCCATAGCTTCCAGGAGAGCCGGGTTGGTACCTCCCGACGAATGACCATGCAGATATCCCCGGGAATAATGAATGAATAAAGTGAGTAAATTCTTATTGTAAACAGGGCCCGTAAAAAGTACCTGCGGCATTCCGGCGTATTTTTTCAGAAGCTTCTTTCCGTAACGGTTGTCCGGATCCCCGATCAGTAAAAGAGGGTATGGGATCCCGGCATTTGCATATCCTTCCAGAATTATATGCAGATTGTTTTCAGGGACAAAACGGGTTATCGTCATAAAATACCTGCCGGGCAAAAGTGTTTCCGTCAGGGTAACACCGTAGGAGTTCTCTATCTTATCCCTGAGATATTGTTTAAGCCTCTCTCGCGGAGTAAAAGGTTCTTTAAAAAACGTCTTGGGCGGGATTTCAGCCCCATAGGAAATTATTTCGGGAGAGATCCCGTATTTTTTTTTAAGCCAGCGGGCAATCTCCGGATGGTCGGCTACCACGGCTCTGCTTCTTTTCACGGCTGTTTTTTCAGTTTGCCGGAAAAAACAGCGAACCAAAGGATGCCAACCTGCCCGTTTCCATTCCAGTCCGTCGGTAAGAGTGACTACCGGAATGGGATATTTTTTTCGGATGAAAAAAGCATTTCCGTGTCCACAGTTGAGGATCACGTCCGGCCGGCGACAATAAGCATCCCGCAGGCAAAGCCGGTCGTAGGTAAGAACGGCAAATTTCCCCAGGATATGATGGGGTAAGGGTTTGCGCAGGATTTTTATCCCCTGCCAGGTATCTCCGGAAAAAGGATGACCGGCGGGATTATAAACTTCCACCCTGTGTCCCTGAGCAGCCCAGCGCCGGGCCACCTCTTCGGCAAACCGTTCAAACCCACCGTGATGGTTTGGGATCCCACGCGTTCCGGTAATAATAATATGCATAAAGCAGTCTTGTTCTGGCTTGTTTATTTCGTGTAAATATCTGAAAAAATGATTTGTTTACATAAGTTCGATATGAAATTATTATGGAAATCAAATTCTTTAATCCGCCTTCGTGTTCCGCTATGGCGGACAAAAAAAATGGTTTAATTCCCTGACCCTTTGGGTTGGAAAAAAATAATTCCTTGTGATATCTCGGGGTTTCCGCCCGAACGATGCGTCGGACAGGTCCGCCTGGATGAAGCCAGTTCGGACGGGCTGCCCCGGGTTAGTTCATTCCACCAAAAGGCGGACAATCCATTAGGGAACGGATAAAACCGTCAGGAGACGGAGAAGGGAGAGATGAATTGCCCGTCTGCTTGCAGCGGAGAAATTCATTCTCTACTCAGGGAGATTCATGAGACCGGGGGAATTCTTCTGATTAAAAACCCGGTATTTTCCGGGCTTCTTAAGACCCCGGGAGTATTTTGACGGTTTTATTCAATCAAAGATTAATCAAAGCGTAAAGCATTTGCCAGGGATCGTTCGTTTTAAGAAACTTCTCTTCTTTTAACGAATTAAAGTGTATTTTTTGGAAATATCAAAATCAGGGGTTAGATTTGCATCCTATTTCAAATATTCTTTCTTGCAAAGGGTGTTTGATTTATTGAGAAGAGGGGAGAGATTAGGCTCTGAGAACCTCTAGCAACCCCTCCGGCAACGGAGGAAGGTGCTAAAACCTAATCCCGGCTTTTCGGGAGATGATAAATTTAACGCTAGAATCATGAAAAGACCAAAGCAGATTACTACAGTCAAAAAACAACAGACCGGTACGTCTGATTCTTTCATCCATATTTCTTTCCGCAATTTCATTGTGCCGCTCATGCCTATGTGCATGTGCTAGCCTTCGGCCTTTTTTAGGTTGTAAGGCGAGAATTGCCCTGCCATCATGGAGCAGGATAGCTGTTTTATATCAAAAATATCTTATCAATAATATAAAAAGACAGAAAGTATGAAATATCATTTTGAAACCAACCAGGTCCATGCAGGATATACACCCGAACCAACCACGTTGTCACGGGCTGTGCCCATTTACCAGACCACTTCATATGTATTTAAAGATTCGGCCCACGGTGCCGATTTGTTTGCGTTAAAGGAATTCGGGAATATTTACACACGAATCAACAATCCCACCACGGATGTCTTGGAGCAACGGATAGCAACCCTGGAGGGAGGAGTAGCTTCTATGGCCACCTCATCAGGCCATGCAGCCCAGTTCCTGGCGCTGACCAACATTATGACTCAGGGAGACAACTTTGTGACTTCGCCTTATCTTTACGGAGGGACCTTTAATCAGTTCAAGGTGACATTGAAAGGACTGGGTATAGATGCCCGGTTTGCTCCAAACCTGGAAGTCGGAGAGTTTGAGAAGAGAATTGATGTCAACACCAAGGCCATCTATCTGGAGACCATTGGCAACCCTGGGTTTAATATTCCGGACTTCGAAAAATTTGCCCTCCTGGCACAGAAATACGATATCCCTCTCATCGTAGATAATACGTTCGGTGCCGGAGGTTTTCTTTTCCGGCCCATAGAATATGGTGCCAATATTGTAGTTGAGTCGGCTACAAAGTGGATCGGCGGTCATGGCACCAGTATAGGTGGAGTGATCACCGATGCAGGAAACTTCAATTGGGGAAACGGGAAATTTCCGCAGTTCACCGAGCCCTCCGAAGGATATCACGGACTGCGTTATTGGGAGATGTTCGGGGAAGGTTCTTCTTTCGGGAACATTGCTTTTATCATCAGGGCCCGTGTGGAAGGACTGCGAGATTATGGTCCGAGCATCAGCCCGTTTAATTCATTTCTTTTGTTGCAGGGGCTGGAGACTCTCTCCCTGCGCATGGAGCGGCATATTGAAAACACACAAGCTCTGGCGGAGTGGTTGGCAAAACATCCTAAAGTTGAGGTTGTAAACTATCCCGGACTTCCGGATAACCCGAATTACGAGCTGGCTAAGAAATATCTCCGCAAAGGCCCGGGTGGAGTGCTTGCCTTTACTATCAGAGGCTCCCTTGAACAGACAGCCAGGTTTGTGGAATCCCTGCATTTGGTGAGTCATCTGGCCAATATCGGGGATGCCCGTACACTGATTATTCAACCGGCAGCTACTACCCATCAGCAATTGTCAGAGGAAGAGCAGAAAACTGCGGGGGTGACTCCCAACCTGCTGAGGGTCTCGGTGGGAATAGAACATATTGATGATATTATTGCCGATTTTGATCAGGCATTTAATAGTATAGGATAATTCTATGGCTGCGGAAAAAATAAAAATAACGGAACCCTTTCCACTCGAAGCCGGTGGCGTACTGCCCGGAGTGGAGATTGCCTGGCATTCTTTCGGTATCCTGAACCGTGCCGGAGACAATGTGATCTGGGTGTGCCATGCCCTGACAGCCAATTCCGACGTGAGTGAATGGTGGCCGGGCATGGTAGGACCGGGACTGTTGTTGGATACGGATAAATATTTTATTATATGTGCCAACATTCTGGGATCCTGTTACGGTTCTACCGGGCCTATGTCCGTCAATCCCCAAACGGGGAAACCCTGGTACCGCTCTTTTCCGCTGATCACTTTCCGGGATGTGGTGAGAGGGCATGAACTAGTGCGGAAACACTTGGGCATAAAAAAGATACAGATGATTATCGGAGGATCTATCGGTGGACAACAGGCCCTGGAATATGCGATTATGTATCCGGATCTTTTTGAACGGCTGGCTTTTCTGGCCTCCAGTGTCCGGTATGCTCCCTGGGGAATTGCTTTCAGCCAGTCTATGCGCCTTGCCATAGAGGCAGATCCTACCTTTGAACAAGATATCCGGGGCGGGGGAAGTAAAGGTCTGAGGGCTGCCCGTTCCGTTGCTTTGCTGAGCTATCGAAATGATGCCATCTATAATAAATCACAGAAGGAAGATGATGAAAACAAACTGACGGACTTCCGGGCTTCTTCTTATCAGAATTATCAGGGGGATAAACTGGTCAAGCGTTTTGATGCTTATACTTACTATCTGCTTACCCTTTTGTCAGATACTCACAATGTGGGACGTGGCCGGGGAGGCGTGGAAAAAGCCCTGCAAAAGGTCAAAGCCCGCGTGCTGTCACTGGGGATCTCAAGTGACCTGTTGTTCCCGGTATATGAACAAAAATACCTTGCGGAGCATGTTAAAAACGGGAAGTATGTAGAAATTGACTCCCTGTATGGCCACGACGGATTCCTGGTCGAAACGGAAAAGATAACGGAAATAATTAAACCGTTTTTGGATGAATAACTGCTCTCCCTCGAAGGGAGGGTATAGAAAAGAAAAAAAACAATAACTATGAAAAGACAAAACGTAAAAATAGGATTATTCGGTTATGGTGTGGTGGGTCAGGGACTGCATGATGTACTGAACGAAAGCAAAGGTTTTCATGCCGATATCAAACGCATATGCGTGAAACACCGTAACAAGAAACGCCGCCTTCCCATGCATTATTTTACCTGGGACAAACAAGATATTCTCGATGACCCGGAAATCAATCTTGTGGTAGAACTGATAGATGATGCGGAAGAAGCTTTTGATATCGTTTCCACCGCTCTCTCACAGGAGAAGAACGTGGTAACTGCCAACAAGAAGATGGTGGCCGAGCACTTGGACGAATTGATCCGTATTCAGGAAAAAAACAACGTTTCTCTGTTGTATGAAGGAGCAGTATGCGGAGCCATTCCGATTATCAGAAACCTGGAAGAATATTACGACAACGAATTGCTTTACTCCCTGCGTGGAATATTTAACGGTTCAACCAATTATATTTTGTCCAAAATGTTCAATGAAAACCGGGACTACGAAGAGGCGTTACACGAAGCTCAAAAACTGGGCTTTGCTGAAAGTGATCCCTGGCTTGATGTCTCCGGTACAGATGCAAATTATAAGTTGAGTATCATCATGGAACATGCCTATGGCCTTTATATAAGGCCTGAAAATATCTTTCATCTGGGAATCACCAATATCAATTCGCAGGATATGCAGTTTGCCCGGGAGAAAGGTTATCGCATTAAACTGGTCCCTTATGCCGGAAGGGTGGGAAAGAATGAACTGACCGGTTTTGTTTTGCCCCGGTTCCTGACTGCCGATAAGAAACTTTTTACGGTAGAGAATGAATACAACGGTGTGGTAGTCGAAGCTGCTTTTGCGGAAAAGCAGTTTTTCTACGGCAAAGGAGCCGGAGGACACCCTACCGGGTCGGCGGTCTTGTCGGATATCTCGGCCAATTCATTCTTTTATGCCTATGAATACAAAAAAAGAAAACAAAATCTGGGATTATCTTACACGACTGATGTAATTTTGGAAGTTTATTTCAGATACCAGGATAAGAAAGACATGGATTTGCTTGACTTTGATAAAATTACGGAAAGTTATACAGGACCTGAGTATAGTTATAGGATTGGTAAGATACATTTGCAGGAACTCTTTGAAAAGAGAGAAGACATATTAAATAAGGATGTGAGTGTGATCAATACGGGATTCAAACCGGAAAAAAGATAGATAAAATAATGAATTGCAGAGGATCCTGAAGAATCGCATACTTGTGATGGACGGGGCTATGGGGACCATGATCCAGAATTTTGGACTCAGGGAAGAGGATTATCACGGGGAGAGGTTCCGGGAATATAATACTCCGTTGAAAGGCAACAATGATTTGCTGGTGTTGACCCGTCCCGGGGTAATCCGGAATATACATGAACAGTATCTTGAGGCGGGTGCTGACTTTATTGAAACCGACACCTTCAATGCCAACCGTATATCCCTGGCCGATTATCAGATAGAAGATCTGGCTTATGAAATCAATGTGGCGGCAGCACGTCTGGCACGACAAACGGCATTACTGCCACCACCTAAAGGGCAGGGAATTGAATATAAATATACAGAATTATGGACTCACTGATAGAGTTCAATCCTGCTTATGTGAATATTACCTATCATCAGGAAGAAGTGGAATACCGAAAAGTCAAAGGAAAACTGCTTGAAAGGAGGGTGGTATGGAAAAGGCCGGGGACGATGGCTATTTCAGCAGCCATCAAATATAAATATGGCGTTATGGTGGTGCCGCATCTGATATGTGGCGGTTTTACCCGTAAAGAAACAATGCACTAATAGACCTGAACTTCTTGGATATTCATAATGTATTGGTTGTCAGTGGAGATCCTTTACCCGGCAGCAAAGTTTTTATCCCCGAAGAGGAAGGTTATGCCCATGCTATTGAAATTGATATGAACAAAGGAATTTATATCGATCCGGAGCTGATCAATCCTCAGCCTACTGATTTTTCAGTAGGGGTGGCTGGTTCCCTGGAGAAACATCCCGAATCGCCGAATTTCGAATCGGATATACATTTTTTGAAAAAGAAGATTGAAGCGGGAGCCGAATATATCGTTACACAGATGTTTTTTGACAACAGGAAATTTTTTGAGTTTGAGAAACGTTGCCGGAAAGCCGGGATCAACGTGCCCGTTATCCTTGGCATCAAACCGGTTTCCACCAGAAAGCAACTTACTTATCTGCCCAAGACTTTCAATATTGATATGCCCGAAGAATTGTTAAAAGAAATCCTGAAATGCAAGAATAACAAAGAGGTTTATGAACTGGGCATAGAGTGGGGTATCCATCAGGTCAGGGAATTGATGAACCCCGGTGTCCCTGTGATACATTTTTACACCATGGGCCGGACGGATAATGTGCGCAAAATAGCTGAAGAGGTATTCTAGAACAGATTCTTCTTTTTTTGTTCCCTGTATCTTTCCTGCCTGCCCAGGCAGGTCTGCTTTCTATGTAGTTAAAAGGTTCTCTTTTTTCAGGACATTTTTTGTTTCGTCATATCCAATCCGGTACATCTCGCGGGCTTTTGACATATCGAAAATCCCGAATCCTTTCAGTTTTTGCGGATCAATACGAATATTGCATTTTTGCATGTTCTGGTTGACACTGGCCAGGATACGCAGATAAAAACTCCATTCAGCTACCTTGATCAAGCCTGAAATATGCTTCTCTTCATAATGTGGATTGATGTTGACGCCAATAATCCGGTCACAATATTCCTGTATGGGTGCTACCGGCAAGACATCAAATATTCCGCCGTCGAGATACCGGTATTTCCCAATCCGATGAGGTTCGAAAAGTATGGGAATACTTGAAGAAGCAATGATCACGTCCGGCAGGGATCCTTGGTGGATATACTCCACTCTTCCCTTGTTAAGGTTCGTGACTGTGATCCAGAGTGGTTTTTTCAGTTCCTCAAAAGTTTTGGCACGCAGGTAGGTACGGATCAGATCGCGCAGACCTGTCAGTTTAAGGAATCCGCTGCGGGGAACGGTAAACTTTATCAGTGAGAATATCTTCTTTTCAATAAACATGGCAAGAATCTCTTCCGGCGAATACCCGTCGGCATAAAAAGCGCCGACAATAGAACCGGCACTGACCCCGGAGACAATATCCGGGGAGATCCCTTCTTCCTCCAGGGCCTGAATCACCCCCAGATGAGCAAAACCCCGGGCTCCCCCACCACTTAAGACAAGACCTGTATTATAATTGTGTTTCATAATTATATATATCAAACTAAATCATTAATTTCACAAAAATTTTTTATTCAACAAAATACAACAGAATTTTATGACAAAAAAGACAAAAAGCAAGAATTCAAAAAAAGAAAAAATAAATAGGCAGGCTTTGAAAAAAAAGATAATTGGTTTTTTTTCAAT
>Ga0209834_10001187_pt1 | contig 14838 bp, 11 predicted proteins | sample Mar14236cmmetaG_FD_184134 | JGI IMG/M metagenome (GOLD analysis project Ga0209834, IMG submission 184134) | Marine hydrothermal vent microbial communities from Guaymas Basin, Gulf of California to study Microbial Dark Matter (Phase II) - Marker... ...
TCCCCAGATAACCGATTTGATTTGGGATGTCGCCGAAAAGCTTGGGGAAACGGCGTTTGTCGATTCGGTCGGGTATGCTATTCATGACGATCATCTCAGTTTCATGACGGTCAAACTTCAGTCGGCCGTGATAATCGATTTCAATTATCCATACTGGCACACGACGCATGATACACCGGATAAATGCTCACCGCAGTCTCTGCAGTCGGTAGGCAACGTGATCACGAATCTTTTATACAGACTCTAAAATGAAAGACCGGATAATCAAATCAAGACGTGATATCCCCTCGGTAGAGAAACTGGCATCGGATAGTGTAATCATCGATGCCTCCACCGATCTGCCACGACCGCTTATCGTGGAAATAATAAGGTCATCGATAGATAGTTTTAAAAAGAGTATCGGCAGGGAATTTAAGCCAATCAGCTATGATTCGTTCCGACAGAAGATAATATCGGATATTGACCTGATGAAGATCAAAAAGATCGGCCGGGTCATCAACGGGGCCGGTATCCTGGTTCATACCAATCTCGGTCGTGCGCCTCTTTCGGAGGTTCTTTTCGACAAAATAAAAAAACATATCACCGGCTATGGCAATCTTGAGTTTGATGTTGCAACGGGTAAACGCGGCAAGCGGGGGATTCTGGCAGAAAGATACCTGGCTATCATCTCCGAAGCCGAAGCCGGGACGATTGTCAACAACAATGCCGCGGCTTTATTTATAATCCTGAATACACTGGCCAATCGAAGAAAGGTCGTCATTTCACGGGGGGAACTGGTGCAAATAGGCGGTGGCTTTCGTATTCCGGATATAATCAGAAAGTCGGGCGCCCGGCTGGTCGAAATCGGGACTTCGAATATAACGACAATCGATGATTACGAGAAGGCCATGGAAGAGAAACCGGCCCTGATTCTGAAGGTGCATAAGAGCAATTTCGCCGTAACCGGATTTACGGAAGAAGCCGACCTCAAGCCGCTGATCAGCCTCGGGAAGAAATATGATATTCCGGTTATCAATGATCTTGGAAGCGGTGTCCTCGTCGATACTTCTGATATTGCCGGGGTCAAGGAACCGACGGTTCAAAACTCGGTTCGGGACGGCGCCTCGCTGACCTGCTTTTCCGGTGATAAATTACTTGGAGGAGTCCAGGCAGGTTTGATTGTCGGGCAAAAGGATCTGATCGGCCGAATTAAAAAGAACCCGGTGTACCGTGCAATGCGGGTGGATAAAACGGTATTCTCTGCGATCGAAGAGATGCTTGGTTTCTATCTCGACAATACCTGGAAGGAAAATATCAAGCTCTGGCGGCTGGCTGCGGTTTCGGAGGCGGAACTGTATCAAAAGGGTCGCGCCATTTTGGAACGTATCAAGGGGGGAGACAAGATATCTTTAGAAGGTTCCCTGGGCGAGATGGGCGGCGGGGCGTTGCCCGGTGTCCCGCTTCCTTCGGTGGCCCTGGTTTTCAACTGTAAAATATCGCCCCGGAATCTGGCGGCTCTGTTTCGTAAGGCATCACCACCCGTAATCGGCCGTATCTCGGCCGAGCGATTCATGATAGACCTGAAAGCTGTCGATGATGACGATGCCGACATCCTGGTTGATATCATCAAAGACATACTGAAAAAAATATAATATGTTTGTAATCGGAACCGCCGGACATATCGATCATGGCAAATCGGCTATTATCAATTGCCTGACCGGAATCGATCCCGATCGTCTGCCGGAAGAAAAAGAGCGCGGTATGACGATAGATATCGGTTTCGCTCATTACGACACCCCGGACGGGCGGCGTATCGGTATTATCGACGTCCCCGGACATGAACGTTTTGTGCGCAACATGATCGCGGGGGCGGGCGGTATAGATGCCGTCGTGCTGGTTGTGGCGGCCGATGACGGCTGGATGCCCCAGAGCCAGGAGCATTTACAGATCACAAAATTGCTCGGTATCAAATATGGTTTCATCGCCCTGACCAAGATCGATCTGGCGGAGAAGAGCTGGATTGATCTTGTCGAGGATGATATCAGGGAAAAGGTATCGGGTTCTTTTTTGGAAGGTGCTCCCATTGTCAGGGTATCCTCGATAACCGGCGAAGGTTTTGAACAACTACAAAAAGAGATTTTAAATCTGGCCGACAGCGTTATAGAACGAGAGGATATTGGAAAGCCCCGATTGTATATCGATCGTTCATTTGTCTTATCCGGGATGGGCGGGGTCGTGGCCGGGACGCTTCGAGGAGGACAATTTACTGTCGGTGATGAAATAGCCGTATATCCGGCGCGTAAATCGGGCAAAGTCCGGACAATTCAATCCCACGGGCATCAAATCGAGAAAGCCGAACCCGGCCAGCGCACGTCGATCAGTCTGACCGGTATCGACAAGGAATATGTGCGCCGGGGAGATGTAATTACGACGCCTAAAATCATGGATGCATATCCAGACAATCAAGTCTTTGCTCTTTCGGTATCAGTAATTCCGGAAGCCCGGATAAGTCTTGATTCAGGTCGAAGGCTGCTGATGATTCTCGGAACCACCGAGGTCGAAGGAGAGATCAGGATAGGTCAAAGCCAGATTATTCATCCCGGTCAGGAGGGATTTCTTTTTTTCCGGCCGGAGAAACCGGTAATGGCTTTTGTCGGAGACCGTTTTATTTTTCGTCTGCCCACACCGCAATATACAATCGGCGGTGGAGAAATACTCGACTTCATAAGCCGTTTTCCCAGGAAAAAAGAATTACCGCAATTTGAATATCTCGAGGAGCGGAAAAATCTTACTTCAATCGGCTTGGTCCAAAGTGAATTGAAAAAATCGATATTTATTGACAAGGAAACTGATTTTATCTGTACCAATTATTCACAGGCAGAGATCAATGCGGCCGTAAAAAAATTAAGTGATGGCGGGGAAGTGGGAGAACATGGAAATAAGCATTACCTCACATCGGAAATAGCTCCCAATGTAGATCAAGTTCTGTTTGCTTTTGATGAGATATTCGAGGTGCACCCTCATTATGATGGTATCGGCATTGAGATGATTGCGGCCAAGACGGGACGCAACGTTCACAGTCTCGAGCCTATTTTTGATCTGATGTGCGGTAAAAAACAATTGATCAAAAAAAAGAATAAATATGATCTGCCGGGACGAGCGGTGACAGTCACCGGGGATATTAAAAGAGCGGCACAGATGATAGAAATCGATTTGCATCGCGGCGGTTATACACCTCCTACTTCGAAAGAGTTGATCGGTAAGGATGGAGTCCGGAAAGAGGCCCTGGAATTTCTGCTGACGACAGGGAAAGCTATAAAAATCGGCCCAACCCTGGTATTTCACACTGAGCGATGGAATGAAATAATTGAAATTATAAAAGAGATGCTCTCAGGTGGAGAAACGTTGTCAGTGTCAGCCCTGCGGGAGAAACTTGGCAGTTCACGAAAGTTTGTCGTTCCCATCCTGGAGGAGACCGATCGTCTCGGAGTGACCGAACGTCAGGGAGATGTCCGTATTAAGGGAGAAAACTTTGAAGAAAAATAGACTGTTTTACAATGGCCTGTTTTATATACAGGCCGGCAACAACATGGTGGTTGATTCCATGGCTATCGCCGGGAAAAGAATCACCGCGGTCGGTAACGGACTTGAAAAGGACGCCGATTTTAAAACCTGCGAGAGGATAAATCTGAGGGGTCGCACAGTCATCCCGGGTTTCACCGATTCACATACTCACTTTTATTTTTTCGCCATGTCGCTTGGCAGTGTCAAACTTGATGGTTTGGATTCTATTGAAGAAACACTTGCGGAAGTGAAAAGGCATGTTTCCGGTTTAAGCGGTAATGAATGGGTGACGGGCGATGGATTCTCTCCCGACCGCTGGAAAAGATATGTAATTCCCGATAGATATATGCTTGACAAAGTTACGGGCGGCCGTCCGGCGGCAATTTACTCCAAAGATCAGCATATCATGTGGGTAAATTCACGGGCCCTCGAGCTGGCCGGACTTAGCAGAAAGACCCCGGACCCGGCAGGCGGTGTAATCGATCGTCTTGCGAATAATGAGCCATCGGGAATTTTGCGTGAGTTGCCGGCCTATTTCCCCGTCCTGAAACTTATCAAAGGGCCGGCTCAATCCAAGCAGTATGGTTTTTTCAGGCGGGCTGTCAATATCGCCTATTCAAAAGGCGTTACCGGGGTGCATTCCTTTGACAGGCGCGAGGCGCTTCCGTTTTTTGACAACCTATCAAAAAGTAAAAAACTCGGATTGAGAATAAATCACTACCCGCCGGCGGCAATGCTTCCGGATTTACTCCGGGCAAAGATAAAACTGGGTTATGGCAATGATTATTTCCGTGTTTCGGGGATAAAAATATTTGCCGATGGATCGCTTGGCAGTCAGACCGCGCTGTGCTTCAATAAATTTCCGGGTTCAAAAAACAATTACGGGGTTGAGACGAATACAAAAGAAATCCTTCTGAAACACATTAAAAGCGCCGCAAGACTCAGCCTTCCGACCGCCATTCATGCCATAGGGGATAAGGCGATTGCCAATGTTCTTGATTGTTATGAACAGGCTCCTGAAATTCCATCGAATGCCAGGCGGCGTATTGAACATGTCCAAATGATTCGCCGATCCGATATTAAACGGCTTAAATCGCTTGGGGTAGTGGCATCCATGCAGCCATCGCACTGCCCCTCGGATATAAAGCTGGCCGAAAAGTACTGGGGGAGAAGAAGTCGAAACTGTTATATCTTCAAGACTATGCTTGATAAAAAAATTCCTGTTACTTTTGGTTCGGATTTGCCGATCGAGCCGCTGGATCCGATTGCCGGTATCGATGCCGCTGTTAACCGAAAGGCGGCCGGGATTAAAAAGCCGTTTTATCCTGAGGAAAGAATTTCGGTTGCCGAGGCGGTTTACGGTTTTACCGCGGCACCGGCTTACGCCACCGGACAGGAATTAGAACGCGGGTATCTCCTGCCGGGGTATTTTGCCGATTTTGCCGTGCTTTCCGATAATATATTCAAGATCCCCCGATCCAGAATAAGGTCGGTTAACATCGTCGCCACCTTCTTTGACGGCAAACCGGTTTATCGAAAAAAAGGATTATCGTTATCCTTTTAGAATCGCATTAAAAACTTTTAATTGACACTGAAGCTGTCTTTACAATAACTTATTAGCAGAATCTGAAAATAGTCAATGTGCAATCCCGGCAGTATATCCGGGATAAGGCTGAAAATTATTATCTGATTTTAGAATATGTTATAATGGGAGTACCGGGATAATAGATTATAGGCTTGTTTTGTCCCGAATATTTTGCGTAAAATCTATGACGGATGTGGATCGATGCCGATTATTCATGCTTATCTGTCGTTTCATGAAATAAGACCGGAGGTATTATGAAAAAACATATCATGCTTTTTTACCTCGTCGTTTCCTGTGCGCTCTGGGGTTTGGCGGGGGGTAATGATACATTAATCTCCGATACCTTGCTGACGGAAGAAAGCGGGTCCGGTGATTCAAGTTTGGTCTTCGTTCTTGATATCGATGGAGCGATCGGGACGGTGACGGCCGACCGGGTGATCGATGCGGTGGAGCTGGCGGAAGAGGAGATGGCTGAACTGCTTTTAATTACCATGGATACCCCCGGTGGATTTAATGAGGCTATGTGGTCGATAACCAAGGCGATGATGAATTCATCGGTTCCTGTAGCGGTTTATGTTTCGCCATACGGAGCCAAGGCGGCCTCGGCGGGTGTTTATATAACCTATGCGGCGCATATTGCGGCAATGGCGCCGGGTACCAATATAGGTGCGGCACATGTTATCGCCGCGGGCGGGGCGGAAATTGATTCGGTGATGATGGAAAAAATAATGAATGACGCCGTTGCCTCTTTAAAGGCGATGGCGGAAAGAAACGGGCGCAATGCCGAATGGGCGGAAAAAGCGGCGCGTGAATCAGTCTCGATTACCAGCAAGGAGGCGCTGAAGCTTAATGTGATCGATCTTATTGCCGATGATGTCGATACCCTGCTGGCGGAAATCAACGGCCGTGAGATTAATACTGTTTTTGGCAAGAAAGTTGTAAAAACGACCAATCCCAAAAAGGTCCCTCTGGAAAAGACCTTTATTCAATCACTCCTTGATATTATCTCATCGCCCAATATCGTTTTCATTCTGTTTTCCCTGGGCGGCATGGGAATAGTCCTTGAATTATATAATCCCGGAGCGATTCTGCCCGGGATCGTGGGCGGTATCTGCCTGATACTTGCTTTTTACGGTGTCAGGACACTGCCGATTAATTACGCCGGTGTTATGCTGATACTTTTTTCGATAATATTATTCATACTGGAGATAAAAATCGTGAGTCATGGATTACTTACCATAGGCGGGGTCGTCTCAATTATTCTCGGCGGGATGATGCTTATCGATACGGCCGACCCTGAACTCAGGGTGTCCAAGTCAATCATCATCTCGGTCGCCGTAGTTGTCGGGGCATTTGTTTTGCTGGCTTTCACGCTGGCGTATAAAGCGAGAGTTTCTCGACCAACGACCGGGGCCGAGGGTTTGGTCGGAGAAACCGGAGTCGTCAAGACCAAAATCGACCGAACCGGTTATGTATATCTTGCGGGAGAGTTATGGGAAGCTTTCGCCGACGAAGTGATCGAAGAGGGCACGGAGATTATCGTGGAAAAAGTCGAGAATCTTAAAATGAAAGTAAAAAGAAAATTTTAGTAGACGGAGGAGAAGATGCCATACGCAGGTCTTGGTGTAGCCATTTTATTTGTTTTAATTATTCTATCCAATGCCATCAGGATATTAAAGGAATACGAAAGAGGCGTGATTTTCAGGCTTGGCCGTTTGATTGGAGCCAAGGGACCGGGAATCATTCTTCTTATTCCAATTGTCGATCGTCTTATGAAAGTTGATCTGCGAACCATTACATTCGATGTGCCGCCGCAGGATGTCATAACCAGGGATAATGTCTCGGTCAAAGTCAATGCCGTGCTTTATTTCCGGGTTATGGATCCAAACAAGGCCATTGTAGCAGTGGCCAATTTTTTCGAAGCCACCTCGCAGATCGCGCAGACCACTTTGCGATCGGTACTGGGCCAAGTGGAACTGGATGAACTTCTTTCCAACCGGGAAAAAATTAACCAGGAGCTTCAGAAAATAATCGATCATCACACGGAACCGTGGGGAATAAAAGTGTCGGTGGTCGAGGTCAAGAATGTCGATCTGCCGCCGGAGATGACGCGTGCTATTGCGCGCCAGGCTGAGGCCGAGCGTGAAAGACGTTCCAAAGTAATCCATGCCGAGGGTGAATCCCAGGCTTCGGCTAAACTGGCTGAAGCGGCACTGGTGCTTTCAAAATCGCCCAATGCCGTGCTTCTGCGCTTTCTACAGACCCTGACAGAGGTCTCCGTAAATAAGGCCTCGACAATCGTTTTCCCGCTTCCAATTGAATTGCTGGAAGCCTTCAGCAGTAAGGGTAAACCGGGAGCGGAGAGATCATCCTGAGATAATTAGTGACTTGAATCAAGGGGTCGGCAGAATCGAACTGACGGCCCTTTTTATTATGCAAACAAAATATTGAGGTTTGCCGGCCGTAGTGATAATGGTTACAATTTTGTCCATAGTAAATTCTTGGCTGGTGTTTTTATTCTGAGATATTTGCATTTTAACGGTCCTGCGCCATATCCTATTACCGTTGCCGATCTTGACGGAGATGGTAAAATCAATGTTCTGGATATTGCATATTTGATAAAATACTTGTATTTAGACGGGTCGGCGCCGAATTGCCCTTGACAACTCATAGATTATTCGACTTATTGATTTATCAGTATATTTGCGCGTAAGTCACGCGCTTCCGTAGTTATTTCGGAGTCAACGAATGTCGATCATAAAATATATACTCATACCCGCGATGCTTGTCATATATATCGTAGCGTATGGCGGAAAGGCCGACAATATGAATCCAAATAAGCCCGGGGAGGATAAAATGCAGTTATCAACTCCTGTGTTTCAGGAGGGGGGAATGATTCCTGTGAAATACACCTGCGATGATATCGATGTTTCACCGCCGCTGGTAATTGCAGATGTACCGGAAGAGGCCAAATCACTAGCACTGATATGCGATGATCCTGATGCTCCGATGGGTACTTGGATCCATTGGGTTATTTTTAATTTGCCGCCGGATTTGGACGAATTGCCCGAAGGTATTCGGAAGAATGTCACGCCTGTTATTGGTAAAGACTCATCGGTAACCGCATTGCAGGGTATTAACGATTTCAAGCGTTTTGGTTATGGCGGGCCCTGTCCTCCAAGGGGCGCGGCACATCGTTATTATTTCAGGTTATATGCCCTGGATATCATGCTTGAATTTGATCGGGGGCAGATTGACAGGGGGGTTACATCGGATTCGCTTGGTCATGCTATGGAAGGTCACATCCTGGCTGAGGCGATGTATATGGGGAAATACAAAAAGTAGGGGGTATCATTATTCGACGTTTCTAAATGCCCTGATTATATCATAAGGTTCTTCAGCCGACATTAATTCCTGTCTGAAAGATTCATACTGAAGATTTTCTGCGAGTGCTTTGAATACTTTGAGGTAAAGATTGTCGTCGTATGGCGGGGCCGCCATGATGAAAAATATGCGGGTCGGTTCGCCATCAAGCGAGTCAAAATCGAAGCCCTCGTGGGAGCGGGCAAAACCAAGTATAAACTCCTTGGCCTGCATACTCCGGATATGGGGGATAGCAATGCCGTTTCCAATGCCGGTGCTGGCTTTTCTTTCACGGTGAATAAAGTCATTAAGCAGCTTGGTATTATTCCCGGTGCGGTCGGATTTCTCAAGCAATTTGACCAGTTGCGCCAGCACCCGTTCTTTATTGCGTTCACGCCATTTGGTCGATTCAGAGTCTTCCGGCGCTTCTTCCTGATCGGCCCTGAAGTCCAGGTCGATCATATCTTCCGATAAAAATCTGGAAATATTCATAACCTAATTTATCTATCGGCTTTAAGCCGTTACACTTGAAGCAATTATATTTCAAGTTCGGCATTTGTCAAGCCATTATTGTAAACTCATTTCCCGGAAATATAACAAAATCATATAAATTTCGTTCCTATTGACATTTTGTTTATGTTTAGTTAATTTCGACCGCTGAGCGTAGTCATTAATATGCTTAAATTGGCTCTTTAAATGCCGAACTAAATATTGAAACGATAAAAAGTTATTGGAGTCTATTTGCAATCGTTCAAAAGCCTCAAACGAACTCATAATTGCGGTCAATTAACCATTGATAATGTTGGAGAGCGGGTCACCTTGAACGGCTGGATACAGGAGTATCGCAACCTTGGGGGGCTTTTGTTCCTTGACATCCGCGATCGTTATGGCCTGACCCAGGTGGTCCTTAATCCGGAAAAGGTCAGTCCGCAACTGTTTGAAACCGCATCGAAAATGCGGCATGAATTTGTTGTGGCGGTATCCGGCAAAGTCCAGAAAAGGCCTGAGGGCACCGAAAATGAGAAAATGAAAACCGGCCTGATCGAGGTGGCGGCCGATATGATCGAATTACTGTCGGAATCCAAAACACCGCCGTTTGAGATTGTCGATGAAGTTGATGCCAGCGAGGTTTTGCGTCTGGAATACAGATATTTGGATTTACGTCGCCGACCGTTGCAGGAAAAAATCCGGGTTAGGCATGAAGCCACCATGGCGGTTCGCAATTATCTTTCGAAAAATGAATTTTATGAGATAGAAACGCCTTTGCTGATGCGTTCCACGCCGGAGGGCGCCCGAGATTATGTTGTGCCCAGCCGTGTTCAAAAGGGGAAGTTTTATGCTCTGCCGCAATCCCCGCAGTTGCTCAAACAGATTTTGATGATTTCCGGCTTCGATAAATACTTCCAGTTGGCCAGATGTCTGCGTGACGAAGATCTTCGGGCCGATCGACAGCCCGAACATACTCAAATCGATATCGAGATGTCGTTTGTGACCAAGGATGATGTTTTTGCGGTTGCCGAAGGTATGATGGCGGATTTGTTCGAGAAGGTGCTCGGGGTGAAAATAGAAACTCCCTTTCCGCAATATGAATACGAGGAGGTAATGAACCGCTGGGGAATCGACAAACCGGATCTTCGATTCAGAATGGAAATTATCGATATTTCCGATATCGCGGCAGGGTCCGAATTCAAGGTTTTTTCGGATATTGTTAAAAATGGGGGTGTTGTTAAAGCCATCTGCCTAAAAGATGGTGCGGGATACTCCCGAAGGCAAATAGATGAATTGACCGACTTCGCCAAAAAACTGGGCGCCGGTGGCTTGGCTTATATTTTGCGCCAGGAAAAAGGGGATAAATCACCGATTGTCAAGTTTATCGGTGACGACGTCAAGGAGAGGATTTGTAAAGAGACGGGAGCCGAAACAGGCGATGCTGTTTTTATCATTTCCGATGCCAGGATAAAGGCGGAATCGATTCTTGGACAGTTGCGGCTGCATCTTGGCAAGGCGCATGATCTGATCGACCGCGAGAGCTGGCGTTTTTGCTGGGTGACACGGTTTCCATTGTTTGAGTATAATGAGGAGGAGAAGCGTCTCGAGGCGATGCATAACATTGTATCGTCGCCTGTCGATGAGGATATGCATTATCTGGATGAGGCTGAATCATGTGATCTCCCGATCAGCGATATTGAGCATCCGCTTCGGAAAATACGGGCCGAGCAGTATGACATGGTTCTGAACGGAGTTGAACTGGCTTCCGGGAGTATTCGAAATCACCGTCGTGATATCCAGCAGAGAATATTGAATATACTGGGCATGTCCGATGAACGGGCCGAGAAGATGTTCGGTTTTCTTCTCCGGGCGCTGGAATACGGGGCTCCGCCGCACGGCGGTATAGCCGCCGGGCTTGACAGGATTGTCGCTCTGATGACCGGGACCGACAGCATCCGGGAAGTGATCGCTTTTCCAAAGACGGCGACGGCGCAGTCATTAATGGATGGAGCGCCTTCGGATATAGACGATGAGCAGCTCCGCGAGTTGGGCTTGCGTAAATCTTAAGTCGAATTATATTTATGGCAAAGATGCAATCTGAATCAATGAATAGAATTTCTGAGACATACCTGATCGAGGGTGTTGATCCCCGTCTGGTATTCGGCCAGAACGATATTTATCTGCGGATAATAGAAAATTCATTTGCGGCCTCGATTGTCGCCAGGGGTAATAAGGTTATTATCGAGGGCACGCCTGATGAAGTCCGACAGGTCATCGACCTGCTTGACGACCTGATGACGCGGGTAAGGCATGGAGATTACATCACCGAGCAGTATCTTAATTACTCCATGGAAATGGTTCGCGAGGGGCAGGGCGGCCCGGCTTCCATTATAGCCGAAGATCCGCATACCCTGGCACATCTCAAACGCGAGGTGCGTCCCAAGACGGTCGGGCAAAAGTTTTACCTGGACAATATCAAGAAGAATGATATCGTTTTTTCAATCGGCCCGGCCGGTACCGGGAAAACATACCTGGCCGTAGCGGTGGCGGTGTCGGCCTTAAAGGAAAAACGGGTAGACAGGATAGTTTTAGTACGTCCGGCGGTCGAGGCCGGCGAGTCGCTTGGCTTCCTTCCGGGCGATATCCGCGCCAAGGTTGATCCATACCTGAGGCCGGTCTATGACGCTTTGCACGAGATGATGGACGCCGACAAAATAAAGAAGCTGCTCGATCTCGGTGTCATCGAGATAGTCCCGCTGGCATTTATGCGCGGGCGGACTCTCAATCATACGTTTGTTATTCTGGATGAAGCGCAGAATACCACTCCGGCTCAGATGAAGATGTTCCTGACACGACTGGGAGAAGGCTCACACGCGGTGATTACCGGCGACATTACCCAGATAGATTTGGATGAAAAAAGATCGTCGGGTCTGGTTGTAATTCAGAAGATATTAAAAGACATTCAAGGCATAGAATTTGTATATTTATCGGACAAGGATGTCGTGCGCCACGCGCTGGTGCAGAAAATAATTCGAGCTTACGAGAAGTTCGAAAAAAAACGTCGAAAGGGGTAGAAAGGGACAACCCCTGATATATGTATAGAATCCTGATTAGATTAAAAAGACTGATCAAGCGATTCCTCAAAGTCAAGGCTGAAACACGTCAGTCTTTGACGACGCGAACAAGCAGCAAAATATACAAATACCTGATGCTGCTGATGGCGGCATCGCTGATTACATTTCTTTACCCGGCCGAGAACTTTCTCAGACCATTTGATTATCCTCGAAAGGGTGAAGTGGCCCAGAAGGATATTATTGCGCCATTTCGATTTAATGTGATCAAATCGCCGGCTGAACTTCGCGAGGAAAAGGAAGCCGTCGCCAATTCGATTCCCACAATTATAGAATATAATACCGATCTGGTGGATTCCACGCTGGAGAAATTTGATCATTTTATGACGCGCGGTGAGGAAACGGCCGGTCAAATCGATTCAGTAATGGCCTTGAATGACATACCGCCGGAAACCAAAGAATACATCGCCGATTCATTGCGAGAGGCTCTGCGGCAGGAATTTCCATTTATCCGATCTGCCGCGATCGAAAAGCTTCTGGCCAATGAAAATATTAATCTTGCCAGATCCATTATCGATGACATTCTCCGAAATCAGATATATTTTACCGGTGTTCTGCCGAACCGGGATGTTCTTCCCGAATCCAAAAATCGCTCGGTAATTGTGAGGATAGGAAAGCGTGAGATATTCATTGTCCGGGATAAACTTCTGGATCTATCGCTGTCCTATGTCAATTATCTGTCGGCGCTTAACAACCGCTACCTGGTCGATTCGTTCGATATTGATGCGTATTATGAATATGGACGAGATTTCATAATACCCAACCTGACCGTAAACATCGAGGAAATGCAGTCGCGGAAAGCGGAAGCGATGGCGGAGATCTCCGATATCAGTGAAGTAATTACTGTTGGGGATGTCATTGTCAGGTCGGGATCGCGAGTTACCCCGCGCCAGGAAAAAATACTTGAACAGATGTATCGCCAGGAAAAGGCATTATCGAAGGAAAAAAGCTGGTTCACCGCGATCTTACCGGAATTAATACGCCTCTTATTAATATTGGCCTGTTTTTTTGCTCTCTATATGTATTTATATTATTTTCAAAAAAAAGTATATCTATCCAATCCCAAGATACTGGCCCTGTTTTTTGTTTTCGGCCTGGAATTGATTCTTGTTTATTTCGTGGGTATCAGGTGGGAGCTATCGCTTTATCTTTATCCGGTGGCGATCTTTTCGATTTTGATAACGGTGCTTTTCGATGCCGAGATCGGCACATTTAATGTATTTATTCTCGCCCTGCTGCTTGGAATTCTCCATCGTTTCAATTTTTCGATTACGCTGGTCACGATAATTGTCGGGATGGTTTCCTGCTTTTCAATACAGCGGGTCCGGCACAGGTCCGATTTCTTCAAGGCGGTGCTGTATCTGTTACTGACCTATACAGTGCTTATTTTTGTGCTTGAATCATTTAAGGTGGTTCCATCGGATAAGATGCTCAATCTTTTCGGTTTCGGATGGGCCAACGCGATTTTATCACCGCTTCTGGCCATGGGTATCCTCCCGGTATTTGAATCACTGTTCGGTTTTACAACCAATATCACCCTGCTGGAACTGTCCGATCTGAATAATCCGCTGCTTAAACGTCTGGCGCTCGAGGCTCCGGGGACTTTCCACCATTCGTTCCAGATCGGGAATCTGGCCGAAGCCGCGGCCAAGGCCATCGACGCCAACCCGCTTCTGGCGCGGGTAGGTGCGTATTATCATGATATCGGCAAGATGGAGATCCCTGAGTATTTTGTGGAAAACCAACTGGGCATCAAATCCAAACACGAGAGCCTGACACCGACCATGTCGGCGATTGTGTTGATATCACATCTGAAAAAGGGGCGGCAGATTGGCGAAGAGGCCGACCTGCCGGACGAAGTCCTGAATTTCATAGAAGAACATCACGGCACCATGATTATGTCGTATTTTTATAATAAAGCCAAAGAGATGGGTGTCGAGAATCCGCCGGAAAGCGAGTTCCGGTATCCCGGGCCGAAACCGCAGACCAGAGAGACGGCGATCGTCATGCTGGCCGATTCGGTCGAGGCGGCCAGCCGGACTTTGACCGACCCCAAACCGGCCCGTATCAGGAACTTGGTGCAAAATATAATAAATGATCGATTTCAGTCGGGTGAACTTGAGGAGTGCCCCCTAACGTTGAAAGATCTGGCCATGATTCGTGAATCATTCACTCAGGTTCTTATCGGCGCCTTCCATCACCGGATCGAATACCCGGATAAAGAAGAGGAAAAATAAGTGCAGGTGAATATATTCTCCGATTCCGACCGAAGGATTCCGCGGAAAAAAATCAGGGAGCTGATCTCTTTGATCGAAGAGGAAGAGGAACCTCCGGACAGTACAATCAATATCATCTTTGTCCGCGACCGCAAAATCGCCCTGCTTAACCGTAATTATCGGGGTAAAAGCGGGGTCACCGATGTTCTCTCGTTCAATATAGATAACGAACCGGGAGAGAGTAATATTTTCGGCGAAATTTATATTTCCACCGATACCGCCGCCCGGAATGCGGCCATCCTTAAAATAGGCTTTCATAAAGAAATCCTTCATCTTTGTTGCCACGGTTTATTGCACCTACTGGGCTATGATCATGAAAAAGACGATGACGCGGAGATAATGGAAGCCAGGGAGAGACAATATCTGGGGGGGATGGAATGATGGTTTTGGCGATTTATATTGTCATCGTTGCTCTTATTCTCTATCTGGGATATGTCCTTTCGCTTTACTC
>Ga0209834_10001192_pt1 | contig 14795 bp, 12 predicted proteins | sample Mar14236cmmetaG_FD_184134 | JGI IMG/M metagenome (GOLD analysis project Ga0209834, IMG submission 184134) | Marine hydrothermal vent microbial communities from Guaymas Basin, Gulf of California to study Microbial Dark Matter (Phase II) - Marker... ...
GGGTTCCAGTCCATGGCCTATGATTTCCTGTTCAACGAAGAAGGAGAACCGGAATTCTGTGAGATCAGTTATACCTATCTGTCCCGGGCGGTGCAAGCCTGCCCCGGGTATTGGGATCGAGATCTGAACTGGCATGAAGGCCAATATTGGCCCGAATATCTTCACCTGGTGGATGCACTTGGGATGCCAGAACTGAAGATGCCTTACTTGGATTATTAACGGAAAGGGTTAGGCCTTGTTAAAATGGGATGCCTTTGCGCGAGATATTCTGCCTGTTGTGGAGAAGGAAATGGGAATTCCCTGTTATCCTAACTGGGTCTCCGCCTGGCACTATGATGATAAGGTTAAACAATACTATTTGATGAGGGCTAACGGCTTTCCGATGACAAAGTCCTGGATCTTCTATGATAAAAAGAAAGCCCAGGATTGGGATCAAACAGCTGAGTATCCCTTGGTATTTAAATCAAGAGCTGGCGCCGGATCGATGAACGTCATCCTGGTGGAATCGCCCACTGAGGATCAGAAGCTTATCAAAAGGGTGTTTGGCAGCGGATTGGTCGACTTCAATCAGGACCAGATCGACCTGCGCTGTGTCGAAATAGCCTTGGAGGTTTCCAGGGAAATGGGATTCCCCTCAACGGCCTATGACTTCATGTACAATGAGAAGGGAGAACCGAAGTTCTGTGAGATCAGTTACAACTATGGTTGTCCCGGATATCGGGACAAGGACCTAACCTGGCATGAGGGTCATTACTGGCCTGAGTATCTGCACCTGATGGATGGATTGGACCTGCCGGACCTGAAAATACCTGAGACGGATTTTCGAGAGATGTTCAAATAATATGGCTGACATGACTTCTTTTCCTGATGCTGGTCATCCCCCTAAACCTATCCGCGTCCTGCACTTGATCTTCACACTCGAGGGTGGGGGAGCGGAACAGCAGCTGTGTTATTTGACCCATCATACTGACCCAACCTGGGTAGAAAATGCGATTTGTCTCTTTGATGATAAAGGTGTAGAGAAAGTCAAAACCGGGACCAATGTATTTGTGATTGAGCGGGATAATCGGTTTGATTTTTGTACTCGCAAGGTCAGAGAGGTCTACCAAACCTGGAAGCCGGATCTGATCCATATCTGGCTGCCCAGTATGCTGATCTACGGCATACCGGCTGCGGTCCTAGGAAAAAATTGCATAGTAAAAGTAATTGCCGGCTTCCGTGGCAGCTATAAGTTGAACTCCTTGAAAAGGCTGCTCCAGATCCTCTTCCTGGTTCTGGTTGATAGGATCGTGTCCAATATCCCCGATGTATGTCTCAACCCACCATATAAACAGCTGTTCAAGATGAAGGGTGGGAGATTGATCCCGAATGGGTTCCCCATTCAGGACTTATTTGCGTCCTCAGCGGCCAACCGCGCTGAGGGGAAGGCTCCTGAGGAATTTAGACTCTTATATGTGGGCAGGCTCAATCCCATTAAGAACATCCCCCTGCTGTTCAAAGTCCTGCGTATTCTGCTCTCCAGGGGAATCCGCTGCAAGCTGGTTCTGGCCGGAGCTGGGAGCCAAAAAGAGGAATTAACCGGGCTTTGCAGAGAAATGAACCTGGAAGGATCGATCCAGTTCCTGGGTTATCAGGAGAATATCACCCAGCTGATGGGAAAATCCGACCTGCTGGTGCTGCCTTCATTCCGAGAGGGGATGTCCAACAGCCTTTTTGAAGCTTTGGCCTTTGGATTGCCAGTTGCCGTATCCGACATTCCTGTCCATCGCTACTGGTTAGATCATGATCAAAATGCCTTCCTATTTGATCCCCGGGACCCCGCAGGACTGGCGGATTTGATCGAGACCATCATCAACAAACCGGAATCCGAGCTGCAAATGATCGTTGATGCGGCCCAGGACCTGGTTGGGGATCTGAGCGTAAACAATATGGCTGTCCAATATCAGAACTTCTATTGGGAGATATCCAGTGATGAAAAGTAGAATCAAGTGGTTAATGGTGGCTTTATCCCATAAGATCACCATGCAAATAGGCGCCCGTTATGGCCCTGGTTTTCCGATGCATTTTGTTTGTGGTTACCCCCGTTCTGGCACTACCTGGTTCAGCGAACTACTGGCGGATTATCTGAATTTGCCCCGTCCCAGACATTATATTCTGCCTCTGGGTTTTTCCTGTGTGGTTCATACCCATGTGCCGTCCAGCCATCGCTTAAGTGATTGTTTTTATGTTCTGCGGGATGGGCGGGACTGCCTGGTATCAGCCTATTTTAAGTTGATCAAGAATATGGAGGACGATAAGGATTATGTCTATGGTGATGTTTATGCTGAGCTCTTTGGAGGGAACTATGATGATCCCGGGAAGAATATTGAGCTTTACGTAGACTATATCTTTACCCATCGCAAACATCATTGGGGCCGGCATGTCAAAGGCTGGCTGGATAAAAAACGGCAGCACCCTGAAACGATCGTGATCGCCCGATACGAAGAATTGGTTCGGGAAACCAGGGAGGCATTCATTCAGGTGCTGCTGGAAAAATATGGATCTGTGAAGGAAGAATTTGTTAACAGCGCTGTGGAAAGGCAGCAATTCGAGCGGCAGATCAAAAGGTCAGAGGATCAGCACCGAACCTTCCTCAGGAAGGGAAAAACAGGCGACTGGCGAAACTGGTTCACCCCGGAATCTGCTAGGATCTTCGATAAATACGCAGGTGATGTTCTGATCGAGGCTGGTTATGAACAGGATCATAGCTGGATAGATTTGGAAAACAATGATCATCGGGATTGACGCATCCAATCTGCGGGCAGGTGGGGGAATCACCCATTTGCGGGAGACCCTCGCACGCCTGGAACCCGAGAAGTTTGGCATTGATGAGGTGATTGTGTGGGGGGGCAAAGATACCCTCGCATTGCTGCCCAGGGGAGACCGGTTTACTTTGAGCCACCAACCGATCCTGGATCGCTCCCTCCCTTTCCGTTTTTTGTGGCAGTTATTCTCCCTCAGCCGGCTGGCCCGCGAACTGTGTGATATCCTGTTCGTTCCGGGCGGCAGCTACCTGGGTGATTTTCACCCCTTTGTGACCATGTCGCGGAATATGCTTCCATTTGAGAAACGGGAAGTTCGCAGGTACGGCCTTTCCACGCTGCGGCTTAAATTGTTTTGGCTGAGAATCAGCCAGCTGGCGACAATGCGGCGGTCTGATGGAATCATCTTCTTGAATACCTATGCTGAAAGCAGGATTTCCAGCTTCCTAGATCGGGATCAGAAGCAGAAGGAGATCATTCCCCACGGGATCGATAGACGTTTCTTCCGCGAGCCGGTAGATCAAAAACACCTCAAGGACTACTCTGATGAAAATCCGCTCCAGCTGCTCTATGTATCGCATATTGAGAACTACAAACACCAGTGGGGGGTGATCGAGGGTGTTGCCGCTCTCCGCCAGCAAGGAATTCCTGTCAAGCTGACCCTTGCGGGCAGGATGGGTAATGCGGCTCGAAGATATCAGGAGGCCAGGGATAGATTTGATCCAGATGGAGAATTTGTGCACTATTTAGGCGAAGTGGATTATGCGGATCTGGAAAAGGTCTATCATGGCGCGGATATCTTCATCTATGCCTCCACCGTGGAAAATCTCCCCAACACCTTGCTGGAAGCTATGGCCAGTGGATTGCCTATTGCTTGCTCAAATTATGGACCGATGCCCGGGGTTTTAAGGGATGCTGGCCTCTATTTCGACCCTGAGAAACCGCAAGAAATCACCAGAACACTCTCTGATATGATCCAGGATCCAACCGCCAGACAGGATCTGGCAAGACGGGCATTTATGCTGGCTGCGGATTATAGCTGGCAAAAGTGTGCCGAGGACACCTATCGCTTCCTGACATCAGTAGCGGCGGGAGAGTAAATTATGCGCATATTACTTCTGGGAGACATCTCACTCGCTGCGAATCAGAGTTATTCAGTTGATAGCCTGGATTTTCTCCTGGATGTTGACCACATCATAGCCAACCTGGAAGGACCAATCCTGCCGGAGCGTGAGATCAAAGAGATAGAGAAGAACAAGGATCGGGTTCTTTATAATTCTCCGGCGGTGGTCGATGTGTTGGAAAAATTCAAGGTCGATCAGGTATCCCTGGCGAATAATCATATCTTCGATCACGGTGATAATATCCACTTCACGAAACGGACATTGACGAAAGCCGGAATTGGCTGTTTTGGCGCTGGAGACAGCCTTACCGAAGCCCAAAAACCTTATGTGCTGCCCGGCAAAGAGCGGGATCTCAAGGTCTTTGGTTTTGGATGGGATGTGATCGGCTGCCAATATCCTGTTGGCGAAAAGCCAGGCGTCAATCCTCTCGAGCCAGATCATCTTCTGCAGACTATCCGGGATCTCAGAGCAAACGATAGCCGTTCAGCGGTGATATTTTACCTGCATTGGAATTACGAGCTGGAGAAGTATCCCCAACCTGCTGACCGACAATTAGCGCGGAAGTTGATCGAAGAAGGGGTAGACGCTGTGATCGGCCTTCATCCACATATCCCGCAAGGCGCGGAATCCTACCGGGGAAAACCAATCATCTACAGCCTGGGCAACTGGTTCTTCCCTCCCAGGAATTTTGGTCCGGTTTCCTTGAATTTTTCTCCTGCCCCTTCCCGACAAATTGCGGTGGAAATCAACTTAAGCCCTGGTCAAACTTATCCGGTCCATTTTCATTGGGTAATATTCGATCCTCTTTCACAAACCATCCAATTTGAAAGAACAGAGGGTTGGGATGGAGAGATGATCGCAGAACTTTCTCCATTTTCCGGGATGTCTGACCGGGAATATTTGAGTTGGTTCAGGTTAAACAAGAAAAAACATATTAGTTTGCCGATTTATCGGGATTATTCTCTGCGGATAGAGAATTGGATCAAAGATTCCTATGTCAAACTGCGGCAGCAGATGATCTGGTTGTTGGTAAAATTACACCTAAAAACGTGAATCCGATTTAAGCAGGTCAAGAACCGTATGGGTATAGCCGGTTGGTTGAGAAGAGTTTTATCTGGAATGCGCCTGCCCCTCTGGGCAGGTCGTATCATTGCCGCTGTGCCGTATCACCACCGGCCTGGATTGGGTCTCATGTATAAAAAATCCTTCCGTTCGCTTCGCGAAATGGAGGTGATGGACACCAGGCAGAAAGAGGAATGGGTCTTCCAGAAGATGAGGGATCTTGTGATCTATGCTGAGAACAATATTCCCTTCTACTCTGACCATTATCACAGGAATGGATTCGATAGCACTTCCTTAAAAACATTTGAAGATATCCAACGAATACCACCGGTCACCAAATCCCAACTACTCAAATATGAGCTGCAAAACCGTTCCAATTTGGATCAACCAGGATACCTGGTCAATACTGGAGGAACATCCGGCACCACCTTGGACCTCTATATCCATCCGGACCATATGGGGAATGAATGGTCTCATATGCATCATATTTGGAGCAAACGGGGTTTTCATCCCACAGATTTGAAACTGATGTTTACCGGCAGAAGTGAATTCAAAAGAGGGATTCATTATGATTTTGTAAGGCATTCCCTCTCTATCAACATTTATGCAGGGATCGATCAGATTGCTCCTCAATTGAGAAAGCTGGTCCAGCGCTATCATCCCAAATATATTCACGGTTATCCGAGTGCTATCTATGAATTTGCTCTGTCCTGCAGAGAAAGTTATCCTGATCTGCTGGAGATATTAAGGAACAGCTTACTGGCTGGTTTTCTGGGATCTGAATATCCAATCAGGCGATTTCGTGAGACAATTGAAGACCTGTTCCAGATATCTACAATATCCTGGTACGGACACACAGAACGCTGTATCTTAGCTTATGAGGAAAAAGATCCATTGATCTATCATCCTTTCCAAACCTATGGCTTCACAGAGGTGGTAACCAACGATTCCGGAGAAGAGACTCTGGTAGGATCCAGTTATTACAATCTGACTTCTCCGCTAATCCGTTATGATACAGAAGACCAGGTTTCAGATTATGAAATGGAGGGCGGATTGCTTGCCAGGTTCCGGGTCAAGGAAGGGCGGGTTGGTGAATTCATCCTGGATGGGAATGGAAAGAAGATCCCGTTGACCGGACTGATCTTCGGCAGACACCATGAATTATTCAATTATTGTTCGCACATTCAGATTCATCAAAAAGAGCCAGGGTTCGCAACGGTTCTGTATGTTCCCCTCAAGGCCAGGGATATTTCAAATCCCAAGGACTTGTTTGACAGTAAAAATGTGAATATAATATTTGATTTTCTGGAACTGCCGGAGCCGATCAGAACAGCGGCTGGTAAAGTGAAATTGATTGTGAAAGATGACATGATCCATCAGAAAACGAGTGAACAACTATGAAACAGGTAATAAACCATCTCCGAAGTGGTGAAATTGAGTTGATTGATATTCCCAGGCCCTATTGCAAAGCCGGACATGTCTTAATCCGAACCGAGAACAGCCTGATCTCGTCCGGCACAGAACGCATGGTGGTGGAATTCGGCCGGGCCAATATCCTCTCCAAGGCCCAGTCCAGGCCAGATAAAGTCCTTCAGGTCCTCAGCAAATTGCAGACTGATGGCGTGGTACCGACCATGGAGGCCGTTTTTTCACGATTGGATGAGCCCCTCCCCCTGGGCTACTGCAGCGCAGGCCTTGTCATCGAGGTCGGAGAAGGGGTGAGGGAGTTTTCGGTCGGTGATCGGGTCGTTTCCAACGGACACCATGCCGAAGTTGTCTGTGTCCCCGTCAATCTCTGCGCCAGGATCCCGGATGGGGTCAGTTATCAAGAAGGGGCATTTACCGTCTTGTCTTCCATCGCCTTGCAGGGGGTCCGCCTGGCAGAGCCCGCTTTGGGAGAGCGGGTGGCAGTCTTGGGGTTGGGATTGGTGGGCTTATTGACCGTTCAAATCCTGAAAGCCAATGGATGCCAGGTGCTGGGGGCAGATTTTGAGGAAAATAAATTATCCCTGGCAGAGAAATTTGGAGCAAAAACTGTAAATTTAGCTGCCGGGGAAGATCCCATCAAAGCGGGCATGATCTTTTCTGATAACCAAGGGATCGATAGAGTGATCATCACTGCCGCAACGGATAGCAGCGATCCTGTCCATCAAGCGGCCCAGATGTCCCGAAAGAGAGGGAAGATCGTCCTGGTGGGAGTTACCGGTCTGGACCTCAAGCGGGCTGATTTCTACGAGAAAGAACTCACCTTTCAAGTTTCCTGCTCTTATGGCCCGGGTCGCTATGATCCTGCCTATGAAGAAAAGGGGGGCGATTACCCCATAGGTTTTGTGCGCTGGACGGAGGGTCGCAACTTTCAGGCTGTCCTGGAACTGATGCGCGATAAGAAGCTGGATGTGGCGCCTTTGATTTCAAAGGTCTGTCCATTTGAGAATGCGCCGGGGGCTTATGAGGTCTTGTTGAATGACCCTTCTCAATTGGGAATTGTCCTTGCGTACCAGTCCAACCAGGAAACTCCCCCAACAGTACAAATACTTGATAGATCCCCTACGGATAAGCTTCAAGTGAGCCCTGAAACCCCGGTAATTGGGATGATCGGGGCTGGCATGTTCGCTTCCCGGGTGCTGATTCCAGCCCTGAAAAAACAGGGCGCTGCCCTGCACACCCTCGTCAGCGCTGGGGGGCTGTCGGCCGCGGTCTCTGGAAGGAAATTCGGTTTCGCGCAGGCCTCCACGGATGATGAGGAGGTCTTCAATCAAGCGGAGATCAACACGGTATTCATTGCCACCCGCCATGATCTGCATGCCGATCTGGTAGTGAAGGGGCTGCGGTCCGGAAAGCACGTTTTTGTGGAAAAGCCGCTGGCTTTGGATCATGATCAATTAGCAGCCATAAAAACAGCCCGGGAAGAGTTTCCAGCAACCAGGTTGATGGTTGGGTACAATCGCCGTTTTTCTCCCCTGGTGGTGAAACTAAAAAAACTGCTGGACGCGCGGACGCAGCCATTGTCCATGATCTATACCGTCAACCCGGGTTTCATCCCTGCTGATCACTGGACCCGGGATCCTGAAATAGGCGGGGGAAGGATCATCGGGGAAGCCTGCCATATGATCGATTTGATCCGCTATCTGGTTGGAAGCCCGATCCTTGAAGTCAATGCCCGCATGTTGGGGGGTGCCGCGCCAGTCAGCCAGCGCGAGGATAAAATGACCCTCACATTGAGTTTTACGGATGGATCACTGGGGACTATCCATTATTTTGCCAACGGTTCCAAACGGTTCCCCAAGGAAAGGGTGGAGGTTTTCAGCGAGGGCAGGATCCTGCAGCTGGATAACTTCCGGGCGCTGAGAGGGTTCGAGTGGCCCGGGTTTTCCTCCCGGCGGCTCTGGCGGCAGGATAAAGGCCACCAGAACGAGATCAAAGCCTTTTTGGATGGGATCCAATCTGGCGGGCCCGACCCGATTTCCTGGGATGAACTGGTGGAAGTTTCCCGGGCCAGCTTTCTCGCGGTGGAAAGCGCCAGAGATAGTGGATCATCCTCCGGAACGATCAAGAAAACATGATCAGGAAAAGATTCAATTACCTGAAGCGAGTTTATAAGGCTTACCTTTCCAAAGAGGACAGCCAGCTCACCTTCTGGCACGGAACGCCCTCTGTAAACCAGGAAGCCGAGCCAGGTAAAATTGGCCAATATTATATGCCTTTTACCGCAAAAGCGGGTTACAAGGCCCATCTTGATGATCAGGGGATCCCCAGGCTGGATTATCACGGGGCGATCGGCCTTCAGTACAACCCGATTGCCATCGCTCAATACGGGCTGGGAAATTTCAACCTCTATCACAGGACTGGCCGGGAGGAGTACCGTTCTAAGTTCATCCTCGCAGCCGACTGGTTAAAAGACAACCTGGAAGAAAATGGATTTGGTGTCCCGGTTTGGATGCATCATTTTGATTTCGAATACCAGGAGCTCCTCAGATCCCCCTGGTATTCCGGATTGGCCCAGGGGCAGGGCATTTCTGTTCTTGTGCGAGCCTGTCTGCTCACGCAAAGTGAGGCGTATTTAAAAGCTGCAGAAGAGGCATTTGCCGCCTTCCAACTACCTGCTTCGGAAGGTGGGGTCATCACACAGGATCAGGATGCAAATCTCTGGATAGAAGAGTATGTCGTTACCCCCCCCTCGCATATCTTAAACGGATTCATCTGGGCCCTTTGGGGCGTGTATGACTATTATCTTCTGAGAAATCAGAAACCAGCCAGAGAATTATATGAAGCAGGTGTGAAAACGATCACAGAAAACCTGCACCGCTACGATACGGGGTATTGGTCTCTCTACGATCTGTCATCATCAAAAATGAAAATGATTGCCAGCCCCTTTTATCATCAACTTCACATTGTGCAATTAAAAGTGATGTATACCCTGACCGGGGAAGATGTCTTTCTAAGATTTGCCGATCGCTGGGCATCCTATCAGAAGAGGACAGCGAACCGCTGGAGAGCTTTTCTCCAGAAAGCGATTTTTAAAATCCTGTATTATTGATTTTGGAGTTGATCCTCAAGGGCGTCTGTGTTTATTGAAAAGGAACATGCGTGGAGGCAAATCAAACGAAGCTTATGAAAATCGTCTATGTGTCCCATTATTTCTCTCCAGAGATCGGCGCCCCTTCAGCCCGGATCCATGAAATGGCTCGGGCCTGGATTCGAGAAGGACATCAGGTTGAAGTCATAACCGGGTTTCCTAACCATCCCCATGGGCAGGTTTATCCGGGCTATGAACGCCAGAGATATCTGCAGGAAGAACTGGACGGGATCCAGGTCCATCGCGTTTGGACGTATATCACACCCAATCAGGGGTTGATCAGAAGAACCCTGGGGCACATCTCTCTGTGGGTCAGTGCTCTCCTGTTCGCGGCAAAACATATTGAGTCACCTGATCTCATCATAGGCACTTCTCCCACGCTGTTCTCGGTGATGGCAGCGAGAAGGCTGGCGTTGCTAAGAAGGGTGCCATTGGTGATGGAAGTGCGAGATTTATGGCCAGGAATATTTGTTGATCTGGGCGTCATCACAAATCCGCTTGTCATTAAAATGTTAGAGATGTGGGAAATGTGGATGTACCGGCAGGCTGATAAGATCGTGACTGTCACGGAGGGCTTTCGAGCAAATATCATCAAGCGGGGAATCGATACCGCTAAGATTCACACGATTCCCAATGGGGCCGATCTCTCGTATTTTCAACCCGGCGGGAAACCTTCCTCTCTAGCCAGGGATTTGAACCTGGAGGGTAAATTTGTTGTCCTTTATTTAGGAGCGCATGGAATCTCACAGGGACTGGATGCTGTCTTGGATGCCGCTGTTCAGCTGTCCGAACTGGAAGAGATCGTATTTTTGTTGGTAGGGGATGGCAGCAAGAAAGATGAGTTGGTTTACAAAGCCCGATCAGAGCAAATCGAGAACGTGATCTTCCATCCTCCCATATCCAAAGAAGTTGTACCAGCCTATTATAATTTGGCAGATATTTGCCTGGTCCCACTGCGAGATGTAGCGCTATTTAGCACATTTATACCTTCAAAGATATTCGAGATCATGGCCATGGGGAAAGCAATTATTGCCAGCCTGCGCGGCGAAGCAGCCGACATCTTGCGGTCATCTGAGGGGGCAGTTATTGTTGAGCCCGAGGATACCCCGGGAATTGTAAAAGCGATCAAAAGCCTTAAAAACGATCCGCAAAGAAGAGTAAAATTGGGCCAAAACGGAAGGAAGTACGTTGAGGTCAATTATTCCAGAAGATCATTAGCTGCAAAATACCTTTCCATCATGGATGAAAGTTAAGGATAGAAATTCAGGGTATTCTTATGAAAATCCTTGTTACGGGGGCAACTGGCTTTACCGGATCTTATGTCGTCCCCCTGCTGCTTGAAAATGGCTGGGATGTAGCTTGTTTTGTGCGGGAAACCAGTGCTACCAGCTATTTGCCAACGGATCAAATTGAACTCAGATATGGTGATCTGGAAAATAGAGAGTCAATCATCGCTGCCATGGAGGGGATAGATACCCTGGTGAGCATAGCTTCACTCGGGTTTGGACACGCCTCCAATGTGATCAAGGCAGCGAAAGATTCTGGAGTGTCCAGAGCGGTATTTTTCAGCACAACCTCACTATTCACCACCCTCAATCCGGGAAGCAAAGCCATCCGCCTGGAAGCAGAGCGATTAATTCAGGAGAGCGGGATCCCGCACACGATCATCAGGCCAACCATGATCTATGGCAGTTCCAGAGATAGGAACCTCTGCAAATTCATCAAGTTCATAAAAAGGTCCCCAGTTTTTCCCGTTTTCGGAAGCGGTGAATATAAGCTGCAGCCAGTATATGTAGGGGATTTGGCGAATGCGGTGGTATCTATATTGGCATCTGACAAAACTATTGATAGATCTTATAATCTATCAGGCGGAAGCGAATTTACCCTGAATGACCTGGTAGATGAGATCTCGCAGGCGGTAGGCAAAAAAACCCGATTAATCCATTTGCCTCCTGGGCCATTTGTTTTGTTCTTATCATTATTGGAGAAGGCTTCCATCAAGTTTCCAATCAAAAGCGAACAGATCCAGCGTTTCAATGAGCACAAGGTATTCAGCCATCAGAATGCAACAGAAGACTTTGGCTATGCACCACGCTTATTCTCTGAAGGATTGCAAATTGAATTGAAGGAAATGGGGATGATCGATGATTGACATTAAATACTTAGCTGTTCTGTTTTTGGCCTGCTTTTTCATGTCAACTCTTGGAACCTACACTTTAAAGAAGATCTTCAACCGTTTACAGATTATTGATGTTCCCGGGGAAAGGCGGTCTCACAGTGTGCCGACCCCCCGGGGCGGCGGAATGGCCATCGTGGGGACATTTTTAATAGCCTTTCTCCTTGTGGGGCTGTTTCAATCATTCAATCAAAGAATATTCTGGGGATTACTGTTGTCCAGTGCAGCCATCTCAGCCCTGGGATTTCTCGATGATCTCTATACGCTTCCACGCACACCAAGGATACTCGCCTGGATTGGGATCACGGCTTTATCCATCCTGTTCGGGATCCATCTGCAAAGCCTTACGCTGCCCATCATTGGGACCATCCATTTTGGCATCCTGAGTCCCCTGGTAACGTTTTTATGGCTGATCGGGGTGACCAACTTCTTCAACTTCATGGATGGCATTAATGGCCTGGCGGGATTTGAGGCATTGCTGGTATCCGGTTTCCTGGCCGGGATCGCCTACTGGGCGGGGAACGTCCTGGTATTTATCCCTTCAGTGATCGTTTTTGCCGCTGCCCTGGGGTTCTTACCCCATAATTTTCCCAAGGCAAAGATCTTTATGGGGGATGGCGGGAGCAATTTCCTTGGCTATATTTTTGCCGGATTAGCTATCATCGGCAGCCAGGATACGGCTAATACCATCCCCTTCGTTGTCCCGGTGATCTTATTACTGATGTTCCTTCTTGACGCGGCTTCCACATTACTAAAAAGGCTGCCCAAGGGGAAAGAATGGCTGGAACCCCACCGGGATCACCTTTACCAGCGATTGATCAAGCTGGGTTATTCACATGCCCAGGTTACACTTGGATATACGGCCATCAATTTGTTTTTAGGAATCATGGCAATTCTGTACTTCGGATCGGGTGGATATTTGTCATTGGGATATCTGGGATTAACCGTTGTTCCGTTTCTGGCATTGGTCATTTTCACAGTGTTGAGAGAAAAACGATATAATTCAGTGGTGAATATCCAATAGTTTGAGGTAATTACTCTCATGCTCTTTAATTTGAGAAACCGACATTTTTTCCTGATAGATTTATTCTTGTTAGCGCTTACGCCCAGTATTGCCCTCAGCCTGCGCTTACAGCTGCCCTGGGATGAGAGTACCATCCAGCCCCTGCTGATATACACCGCTATCTCGCTGATTATCAAGTTGGGATTTTTCGTGTTGATGGGCATTTACCGCCAATTCTGGCGCTATGCCAGCGTGGATTCGTTGTTAACCATCCTCTGGGCGGTGGGGGCTTCCTCTCTGATCTCAATCGGAATGGTGTACGCTATGTATGGCACTGGCTTGCTTAGCGCGCCTTCCCTCCCCCGTTCGGTCCCTTTCATTGACGGCATGCTGACTTTGATCGTGGTAGGGGGTACCCGGCTAAGTCTGCGTATAATGGAATACCAATCTGGTGGCGGTCATACTAATCCGGAAGGAAAGAGACTGTTGATCGCCGGGGCTGGCGATGCCGGCCAGGTTGTCGCCCGTGAGATCCACCACAGCCGCTACATTGATGATAATCTGGTGGGATTTGTGGATGATGATCCAGCCAAACAGGGTACGGTGATCCATGGAGTGCCGGTGTTGGGCCCGCTGGATGAACTGCCCCAGATCGTGCAAAGTCATCAGGTGGATGAAGTGGTGATCGCCATGCCCACTGCCGAGGGGGCGATCATCCGTCGGGTGGTGTCGCTTTGCGAAGAGGGTGGGGTATCTGTGAAAACCCTTCCGGGGATCTTTGAGCTGATCTCCGGCGAGGTCAGCTTCAGCCGGCTCCGGGAAGTGCAGATTGGTGACTTGCTCCGGCGGGATCCAGTCACAGTTCACTCCGGCCGGGTGGAAGAGCTGTTAAAGGACAAAAGAGTCCTGGTCACTGGAGCTGGAGGGTCAATTGGCTCGGAACTTTGCGAGCAGATCGCTCGCTGCCACCCCTCCCACATCATCGCCCTGGGTCATGGAGAGAACAGCCTTTATCGACTGCCGGGCAAGATCACAGCCTGGGCAAAAGGGATCAAGGAAGACCATCTGGACCTGGTGGTTGCGGATGTTCGGGACAGCGATCGCCTGGATATGATTTTCAAAGATTTCCAGCCTGAGGTGGTCTATCATGCTGCCGCCCATAAGCACGTTCCCCTGATGGAAGATAATTTGGTAGAGGCTGTCACCAATAACATCGAAGGCACCCGGACGCTGGTCAATCATTGTCAGAAATATGATGTGGACCATCTGGTGTTAATCTCCACCGATAAAGCCGTGGAACCGACCTCCGTGATGGGCATGACCAAACGGGTAGCAGAAAAGATCGTCCTCATGGCTGCTCAGGAAAGCGGAAAAGCGTATGTCACAGTGCGTTTTGGCAACGTGCTGGGCAGTCGTGGCAGTGTCATTCCCCTGTTCAAGGCTCAGATTGCCGCCGGAGGCCCGGTGACGATAACCCACCCGGAGATGGAGCGTTATTTCATGACCATCCAGGAAGCGGTCCAGCTGGTGCTGCAGGCTTCTGCCCTGGGAAAGAACGGGGAAATCTTCGTGCTGGATATGGGAGAGCAGGTAAAAATTGTGGACCTGGCGCAGGATTTGATCTCTCTCTCCGGGTTGACACCTGAGGAAGATATCGAGATCCGTTTTACCGGTCTCCGGCCGGGTGAAAAACTGTCTGAGAAACTCTACACAACTGCTGAAGCGCCCCGCGAAGTATATGAGAAGATCCTCACCTTGAACACAGATGCCAGCGGATTGGGCGAGACGTTCTTGCGTGATGTAGACGCTTTGATCCAATCTTCGAGGGCGGGAGAGCGGGAGAAGGCTCTCCAGACCCTGAAGCAGCTGGCGGATCTGGAATAATCTAGTGGTGCCTTCCTGTGATAAAATCTATTACCAGAACCATTTGAAATTAATATTGCGAGGATGATATGCAAATACGCTGCTATAGCTGTAAGATGCCAATTTCCATCGGTCGGGCAAGTGTAGAGGAAGCTTTAAAAACCATACATGAAGAAGATCTGGTGCATTA
>Ga0209834_10001193_pt1 | contig 14791 bp, 10 predicted proteins | sample Mar14236cmmetaG_FD_184134 | JGI IMG/M metagenome (GOLD analysis project Ga0209834, IMG submission 184134) | Marine hydrothermal vent microbial communities from Guaymas Basin, Gulf of California to study Microbial Dark Matter (Phase II) - Marker... ...
TTATTGTACTATGTAGAGGATGTATCAAAAAAATTCCACTAATGTTACATATAAAAGTCTTTCCAGAGCGTTTTTGGCTATTTGTGGTTGCAAAAATGCTTCGAAGTCGAGAATAGACCAACAGAGGTTTTAATATGGCATCAATGCAGTTCTGGGAGGGTTGTTATACAAATATTTTTCTTTATTTTAAGGACCACTTTTAAAAATTTTATGAAATGGGATTCACACTTCCATTAACTTTTTCCACTTCTCCTTTGTCATCTTTAAACATCCCGGTGGCATTAGCTCCCTTTCCGGGCAGTAACCTAAGGCTATGCACCTAGGCCCAAGCTTTGCCCATTTTATTATCGGCTTCAGCTCATCTATCTCGGCTATCTCCTTGAGCATTTTCCATGCGACCTCTCTTATCTCCCACTGAGCCCTTTCACACGCCCTGAGCCCAAGAAAGTGCTTTAACTCTCTTAAATTCATTGTTACAACTATTTTTGTTCTCACAGCCTGCGGGAGGATGAAGCGCGCATCTTCTTGGTGTATACCTTTGGCATAGCTCTCTTTGTAGAGTTTAATACTCTCTTCCATAAGGTTTTTCCACTTCTCATAGAGTTCTGGATCTTTTTTCACACTCTCTGGAATCACAAACGTTTCTTCAACGTCTTCGGGATTAAGCTTGATGTATCTCTGGCTTTGCTGTGTGTAGCTCGCTATTCTGTGGCGAACAAGTTGGTGCGAAGCTATTCTGCTTATACCTTCAATAGCGAATGTAAAATTAGCATGCTCAAGGATGCTCTCATGTCCATAGCTAAGAACTCTGGGCAGGTGATTTTCTACATCATCTCTTGTCATCCTTTTGAATGCTTCACTTTCCCACTTGTCCCAGTAACTTATCAGCGCTGCCCACGTAATTGTTTCAAGAGGTTTTGGGGTGTAGTTTATGAGCCTGACCTTTATTCCTTCCATCCCTTACACCGATGTTAGAGCGAGGATGTTCTTTATTAGCCTTGTTGAAAACTTTAGCAAAATATTGGCTTGAATTGCTTTACGTTTATCCATCAGTCTTCAGAAAATTTTTGAAAATTTTCGCCATGAAGTATTTTTTAACGACGAAATAGTTATTAAAGAAAATGCCAAGGTTTAGACGGTGATGCACATGGTAGTTAGTCTGGCTGGAAGAGATATACTCTGCCTTCAAGACTTTACAAAGGAAGAAATTGAGACCATTCTCAAAACAGCTGAAATGATGAAAATCTGGAACAAGATCGGGAAGCCGCACCGCGTTCTTGAAGGTAAAACCCTTGCCATGATCTTCCAAAAGCCCTCCACAAGGACAAGAATAAGCTTTGAGGTTGGGATTTACCAGCTGGGTGGATATGGTTTGTACTTAAACGCCCAAGACCTCCAGTTAAGGAGAGGGGAAACGATAGCAGACACTGCAAGGGTTCTCAGCAGATACGTGGATGGGATTATGGCAAGAGTTTTTGACCATCAGGATGTTGTTGACCTTGCAAAATATGCAAGTGTTCCCGTCATAAACGGCCTTAGCGACTTCTCACACCCATGCCAGGCTCTGGCTGATTACATGACTATAAAGGAGAAGAAGGGAGGAATTGAAGGTCTCAAAGTTGTTTACGTCGGCGATGGCAATAACGTATGTCACTCCCTAATGATCGCCGGAACAAAGCTTGGGGCAAACGTTGTTGTTGCTACTCCAGAGGGATACGAGCCGGATAAAAAGGTCATCAAGTGGGCTGAGGAAAATGCTGCAGAAAGCGGCGGAAGTTTTGAGCTCCTCCATGATCCGGTGAAGGCAGTTAAGGATGCCGACGTTATCTATACCGATGTTTGGGCCTCAATGGGTCAAGAAGCTGAGGCTGAACAGAGAAGAAAAATCTTCATGCCCTTCCAGGTTAACAAAGAGCTCGTTAAGCACGCAAAGAAGGATTATATTTTCATGCATTGCCTCCCAGCACATAGGGGAGAAGAGGTAACCGATGATGTCATAGACTCACCAAACAGCGTTGTCTGGGATCAAGCGGAAAACAGACTTCACGCCCAAAAGGCAGCAATGGCCCTTATAATGGGCGGAATAAAACTCTAATTCCCTTTTTCTTTAAAATTTAAAGTCAAAGCTGAGAGAGTACTTCCAAAAGGTCTTTTATGCTTCTAACAACAAAGCCTCTCTCATGAATCTTCTCAATTTTTCCTGCCGCTGGATTTATCCAGCATGCATACATTCCCACGGCAAGAGCTCCTTCGAAGTCTTCAGCTTTTGTGTCACCAATGTGCAGTGCCTCGTTAGGGGAGACGTTAAAATAATGCAGCGGAGCCAAAAAAGCTTCTTTCATTGGCTTGTAGGCTTTGATTTCATCTGAGTAAAACTGCTTGGTTATGTAATCCGCTAATCCAAATTTTTCCAAGATGAGTCTCGTGTAAGATGAGGGCCAGAACATCACGTTGCCTGTTGTTGTGATTATATACTGGCCATGAAGCTTTTTTAAAGTCTCTTTAACTTCTGGGAGCACTATCCTTCCGTCGGCAGTTAAGGTGGCTTTTGCTGCTGCTCTTTTCACTATTTCAATATCGACCTCCAAAGCCCTTGCGAGAAGCTCCTGGCTTTCTTCTAGGGCTTTTTCTGGGTCTCCACTGCGAGATTTCCTTATCTTTTTTATTTCTTCCCTTGTTTTGAGGATTTTTTCCATAATCTCTTCCTCAGAAACCTCTAAAAGTTCTGAGAGAGCCTTTACTAAATTTTCAATCATGACGTTTATGTCGAGGAGAGTGTTCCAGACGTCAAAAGAGATCAGCCTTATCATTGCCATCACCTTAAGGGCATTGGAGAAAGTTATTAATAAATATAATGTGAAGAAGTTTGGGTCTGGAGCCCGGTTGAATGGTAGCCCCGCGGGGATTCGAACCCCGGTCGCGGGATCCAAAGTCCCGCATGCTTGGCCGCTACACCACGGGGCTGCGCCCAATCACTACTTTATAGCACCATTTATAAATTTTACTGCAAAAGAAAAGCTAGAAGATGATCTCTTCTTCCCCAATACCAAGTGAGAACTTTGATATTACCTTCTCGAACTCGCTTTCAGCTGTATATACAAATCCACAGGTGTGACATTTCAAGTAGTTATCCTCCACACTCAACTCCGAAAAGCAGACCGGACAGCGGTATTCATTTCTCTCGAGATCTTCAAATATCTCGTTTCTCATTACCAGCATTTTTAAGTCGTTTTCCCAATCTTCGTGAACCATCCCCCAGTAGGGAGTTGATACTGGATAATAATCCTCAAGTATTAAGGGATTAATGCCAAGGCTCCTGATTCCCGGGGGTAGCTTTTGTGCCGGTTCAATTGAGACCACAAACTGGTCATAGAACTCTATGTACTGAGATCTTACGCTTATACCGGATGTTATCCTCTTTTTGAGAGGATATATCTGAAGGAACAGCAGGTCATTTGAGGGTTCAAAGAATGCAGAAATCCCCACGTCCTTCCTCCTAAAGAAATAGGAGTATTCGTCTTCGCTGATTTCCTCACCAACAAGAGAAAAACCAAGCTTCCTCAAAGCTTTGTCAACAAAAGAAGGTTTCGGAAGAGACTTACGAATAATGAGGTGTTCCCCTATCCATCCGGCTAATGCCATCGAGTAACCTACATAAAACTGCCTCTGGATTCTAAGGTAAGCCACACTAGGCACTAATTTCATCTTTCTCAAGGGAAATATTGTCACTTAGAGTATTTATCTTTTTTGTTCAGCAATCCTTAGTTGTTAACTGCCAAAGAAGTCCTCCAAGCTGATGACCTTTTTACTCTTTTTCTTTTTGGGTTTGGTCTCTTCTTTTCTTTCCTTGCCCTCTTGTTTTGTGATTTTTTCTTTTTTACTCTCTTTCTTTTTGGCTTTCTTTAGTTTTCCGTTTTCTTTCAGTTCATCTAGATATCCATTCTTTTTTGTGAGCTTTCCTGTTCTTTCCGCTATCATTCTTTCGCAGATATCCGCTCCAAGTGCAAGGAGAGTTTTCTGAGTGTCTGGAAACACATTTTGGAAAAGAGTCTTTATGTCTTTCTCTGTTAGGCAGATTCTCTGCCTTGTATAGTCTATAACATCGTAATGAGTGACAAGCATCTTCGCTGTGGGGAGATACTTTTCAATTGCTCCCTTTGAGACTGTGAGCACGATCTTGCCACCGCATTTTGGGCATTTTCCACTTAGAGGCGGTCTCCGGTATTTGGTGTTACACTTCACACACCTGAATTCTTGCCTTGTAAAGCTCCGTAGGTTTCCTCTCAAATCTGGAACTATGTGAGAGTTTATTATGGTTTCAGCGACGTGATGCTCGTTTACGGCTCTAATACGCTCCGCTAAGGCTAACTGCCTGCTGACCTTGTCTTCCATATCTCCCAACTGCTTGTAGAGGCTCATTTTTGGCCCTGAAGCAATATCATCGGTGTCATGGGTGAACTTCAACCCTTCATACATTTCTGGCTTGCCCAGGCGATCCTCAACTCTTTCGATAATTCCAACAAGCTCTTTTGGTGATTTAAGCTCGTAAGTTGCCCTGTAGAACTCTAAAGGATAGTATCTAACTACATCCATGTTGTGAACTTCGCTGTCAACCTCCCTTGGGTCCAAACGCGTTGTAACTACCAGCGGAGCATCCATCTTGCCGCCGCGTTTTTCTGGGAGGTAATAGCGCGAGAAGTTGAGCAGAGCATCGAGGAGGAGCATTACAGCATCTTCGTCGCCGTCACATTGAGATGTCACAATATTTTCATTTATTATAACATTATGGTAGTTTTTAGCATTTAATGAGAACACAAAATCTTCTTCTGGTTTTATATATTCAATATGCCTAACTTTCACGGTAAGATGTTTTTCATTCACATCAGGGATAACTACCATCACATCCCCTTCTTTAACTTCGAAAGCTCTCTTCTTAATGAACCTCCCATTTTCATAGACGAGCACTGGATGGTCAACCGTCGTTTCGAAACTCCTGCCGAGCTCAAGCTTGAACCTTATGAGGTGGTCAGTTGAAGGCAGCTTAATCACGTCTTCAATGTCAGTTAAAACTACTTTTCCGTCCTCTTCGTCAAAGGAATAAACCTTAATATCCACCTTTGGCTTCTTTCTTACGTATGCCATATTTTCATAACTTTCTTCTTCAAAGAGCTCATACAGCTCTCTGAGCGTTATCCTCTGAGGCATTCCGTTGATCTGGACAAGTATTCTCGTATCACCGGGGAAGCAGTTCCTTCTCTTTGCCGCATGATAATATGGATGAGCGTAGCCTACTAGAGCATCAACAAATCCGATAATCCTTCCAATAATTCCGGCTGAGGTGTGGGGGGCTAAACCGATAACGAGATGCCCGATGAGGTCCTCCATCTTCTCAACGTTGTAGAATCTTGGCAGTCCGTAGAACTTTTCGAGCAAATCGTCTATAAACTTCGCAACTCTAACGAGGTATCTCCCGGCTTCTTTTGATAGGATAACATCTTGAACTTTGAGCTCAACTATTTGATCTTCACTTACAAGGGGCTTTCCTTCAAAATCGTGGGTATAGCCAAGCTCCTTCAATTTTTCAATGCTTACTCCTATCTCTTTGGGCTTGAAGTGGGTTATTGGAGCGTCAGTTGCGTCAAACCTTATAGTGCCGTCCTTAAAGACGTAAACATCGTTCCTTGCCCTTAGTATTCCCTTTTCGAGGGGTTCTGCTATTTTATGAGCAGAGCTCATACCCATTACGCCCTTAAGCCTGTCTAGGGTGTAAATTCCGACGTTTTGCATAGCTTTATTCAAAAGTTCTGATGGGTTAATCCTCCTTTTCTTGTATGCTTTCATTTCTATGCCACACTTGGGACATTCCCTATCCATTGTGGATTCAAAGCCGCATTTAGGGCAGTGGTAGAGTAGTCTAGCCTCGCTTCCGCATTTGGGGCATGTAGGATAGATATCTACATGACCACAGCTGGTACATTTGAAGTGTGCTATCTCAACTTCCGCAGTTTTTCCTTCTTGTGCGGCTTTGTAAATATCTCTTGAGCTTCCTCCTGCTAGTCCTATTGGAAAGAGAACATGCACTGGAGGCTTCATTTTTCTCTCTTTTGCCTTCTCAGGTCTGCCCATTCTCGCACCTATCCAGCTGATTCCTCTGTCCCTAAGCTTAACGTCGCTTATCTCGTTTATCAGGTCTATTGGAGTGTAAAATTCTTTGAATTCAATTTTCTTCTCCAAATTGGCCAGAGGGGTTAGTAACGCTGCAGACCATGGATATTCTATTATAACAAGCTCTCCGGAGACTTTATGCTCGACTCCAAGGAGTTCCAAATATCTCTTTGCTTTCCCTAGAGAAGAGAGGGGTATTTCAACTCTTTTTGCGTATTTGAATCCCCTATATTCTTCCCAATCTATTCTGGCATTTACGAGGGCATTCTGAAGGGAGATAAGCTCTTCCACCTCTAAGGTATTCCAGTAAAGGGTGTAATAAGGGTGAAGGGGTATTTTGAGAATATGCGAGAGATGTATCGCGTCTTCAATCGAGGGTTTAACTTTGACCGGATCCTGAAGGAGCCTTGCCAGGAACTCTACATCTAATTCGAGGTAATCCGCGGCTTCCTCGACTATTTCTCTCTCATTTTCTTGAAACGGCTTGAGATCAAGTTCATAAACTTTGTTCACCGCTTCCACAAACTCCTGAATCCACCATTCTTCAACGTAATTAGCAGGTAAGAGCATCTGGTTGTTCTCTACAAAGTCTCCAAAGGCTATAAGGGCATCTCCGAGGTATAGAATTTCCTCCACCTGGTCTTTCAGCTCGAGGGCCCTGTAATAATCATCAACCTTCACAACGCTTCCGTCTTTTAACTTTACAATAGGCCCTTCAATGGTGCTTGCCGGGGTCACAATGGCGCCTTTTCCGGGCCTTTCCGTTTTCATTTGGGTCCCTACGGCCAAAAATTCATCGACCATTATCATAACTGCTGGATTTATGCTCCACGTTGCAAATCCACTAACTCTGCTTCTTCCATAGCGGAGCCTAAAGCCCCCATTTCTTGAAGGTTCGGCAAAAAGCGGCCTTCCACCTATTATTTCTTTTGTATACTTTGTATTTGGGGCTATATTCGCTCTGAACTTTCCGTAGAGTTCATAATAAAAGCCTTTTTCAACTTTTACGGTGGTCTTCTCTTCTGCTCTCTCTTCTTTTCCTTCTTCCTCTTTCTCATCTTTGCTTCCCTTTTCCTTTGCCTCAACGAACTCCTTTAACCATTCCCACCCTTCAATGCCCATTTTGTCGATGTATTTTACAAGTTTTTTCGCCTTTTGGAGAACACCCTCCGCCAAAACGAGTATTGCTCCTCCCCTTAGATTGTTTGTTTCAACTCCAGGAACGTTTCTATGGCTTACCTCCACATCGTCGGTTGCTTCTCCGGTTATTTCTATTGGGATATTTCTCACCGCTAAGCGGACTTCCTCTGGAGAGGGATGATACTGGAGTCTTGTAACGGCTCTATGGTAAAGATCTACCTCCTCAACGTACCTCTCTATGTGCTCTTCCGTTGGCTTAAATCTATCAAGGCCGAGCTTTCTTCTGACGTAGTCTCCAACAAGGACACTTAGTGCCTGTGCCGTTCCTCCACTGCTTCTAATGGGCCCGGCGTAATAAATTGCAAGGTAGTTAGTTCCGTCCGAATTTTTCTTTATTTTAACATCCGCTATTCCCTCGAGTGGGGCAGAAACAATACCTTCGGTTAGAATAGCCAGGGCAGTTCTCACAGATTGATCTGCAAGCTTCTCTTTACTTTCAAACTTTCCAAATTTCCCATCTATTATCTCATCAACAACTTTGAGGGCGGCTAACTCTTTCCCGTATTCCTTTACGAGCTCTCTTATCCTCTTGGCAACTCCCTTTGGACCCACGAGACTCTCAACTCTCCCTGCCATATCGGTCGCTTGGGGAACTTCAATATCTCTCACGGGGTCTTTTCCTTGAGCTCTTGCCTGTTTGGCTATCTCATAAGCTTTGTCAATCTCTCTCTGCAGGTATTCGAAATATTTTTTCATCTCTTCGCTGTAAAGCTCCATGCTATTTCACCTCAAACATCACACCACTTACTAAAGTCCACTATCATTCTTAGCCTGGCGGTCTCTACATCTATAATCGGGACTCTAGCTGGAGTTGGAACAATATTAACCATCTTCTGGAATTCTGTTTGAGCCTGCCATGTTGCGGAGTTTATAAGGAAAACCCCTCTGTATATCTGGTAGTCCAAAACGTGAACATGACCCATCTGCACTAAATCGGGTACGCTCTCAATGACAAGCAAATCTTCCGGATCGGGAGCTATTGGGACTTTTCCTCCAAAAGTTGGAGCTAAATGCCTTAGTTTCAAAAGCTGCACCATGGGCTTTACGGGTTGGTGGTGGCTCATATTTGGAACATAGCTAACAACATCTTCTATTCCCCTACCGTGAACAATAAGGAACTCCCTTCCGTGCAAATCTATAACGGCGGGATTGCTTATTATAACAGCATTCTTCAGTTCGTAAAGGGGCTTTGCGTATTCTCTATAAAACTCTGGCTGTGGCAGGGCTGTTCTTGCGGCATCGTGGTTTCCGGGCCCAATAAACATGGTTATATGCTCGGGGACATTGGAGAGTAAGTTAGCAAGAGCCTCATACTGATCAAAAATATCCGGGATGCTGAGTTCGTTGTATTGACCTGGGTATATGCCTATCCCATCTACAACATCCCCGGCTATTATGAGGTACTTTATCCTGCTTACTATCTCCTCTTCAGCCTTCGTGTTTACATTCCCATTTAACCACTCCAAAAACTTCATGAAGGCCTTCTCACAGAATTTGTTGCTTCCCACGTGTATGTCGCTTATCAAAACAGCGTACACCTTTTCTTCCAGCGGTGGTTTTTCCCTTTTATATAACGGAACGTCCGGGAGGTATATGTTTTCTGCAAAAAATATTCCCCTTTTTGAGTATCTTCCCTTAAATGCCACTACGCTGTCTGGCATTATCTCAAAAGCCTTTTTGTAGTCTTCCTTGTTTCTTCCTATGAAGACTTTTATTATCCCCGTTAAGTCCTCAACTTCAAACATATAGCCGTTTCTCGTTTCTCTTTTTGAATTTACAAGCCCTATAATAGTTACATCTCCTTCGGGGTTTACATAGCTGAGTTTTCCTATATCAATAACCCCAGAAACTTCGGGATTTTCACGCAGTATTCTTCTCATCTTTTTCAGTCTGCTCTTGAAGTAGTTCTCGTAAACCTTAACAACAATCTCTCCTTCCTTAGTGGTTCCATTTTTAGCCTTTGGAGGTTTGAGCTTGACATTTCTCACATCGAATTTGACCTTAAAGTCCGGCTCTATTTTCTTTGCAATAAATTCAAATCCTTCTTTCGGAGAAACCTTAAAATCGGCGTAAACAGAATAGGTTTTCTTTTTCTCTTCGGGTAACTCTTCTTCACCTACGATGGGAACTCCATACTCTTCAAAGATAACCTTTCTTTTAACCTCTCCGTTTTCTCCGTTCTCTTCGCCATTGACCTCAAAAGACTCCTCTAGTCCCTCTCCTTCCTCTTCTGCTTCTTCTTCGCTTTCTTCTATCTCCTCTACTGAGGGTTCTCCGGAAATTTCAGCCATGACGACTTTTTGGGTTTCGGAACTTTTTTGGGGTTCCTCTAGTTCTTCTATCGCCTCACTTACGGAAGTTGGGCTTTCTACGACTTCCTTAGCTTCGGAAATTTCTAACGTTTGCCCCTCTGCAGGTTCTTCTATGCTTTTTTCTTCAGTTTTTTTACCCGTCATGAACTTCTCTAAGTGTTTTAGTTTCGTTATGATTCCCTTAGACTCTAAAAATTCCTCCGCAACAATTTCATCTATTATAAAAGTTCCCTTTGCCTTTGCGAATTTTATAAGCTCCGGGAGAGTAAAATCCCTGTTGTAGTGTTCAGACAAAAGAAAATATGCGGGGGGAGTTATCAGGTAGTTGTTTGATGTCAAACCCCTCACGAGTTCATCCATAGAACAACCTCCTCTGCTTAAGCATGCTCACTGATATTAATGGCCTCAATGTCTCTTCAAAGCGGTAGATGTTTTTAACTTTATAGGGTGTTATGTTGAGCCTTATCTCTTTTGTTCTTCCGTACCGGCCCTTGCTGACGACCTTAGCGTTGATAATACCGAGCATATCAAGCTCATTTATCAAATCGCTTATCCTCCTCTGAGTTAGGGGCTCAAGATCGAGGTAGTCACAGAGGTCTTTGTAAACGGAGTAAACGTCCCCCGTATTTGCTGGTAATTCTCCGTTTTCATCGAGAAGAACTATTGCATAAAGCAGAATCTTTGAATGCAGAGGAAGGGTTTTAATAACTTCTTCCATGGTGTCCTGCTCTATTTTTTCCTGAGCTTTCCATACGTGTCTTTCAGTAACTTTTGAGGACATTTCTCTCTCTGCTATCTCTCCACTCACCCTTAGCAGATCGAGAGCCCTTCTTGCGTCTCCATGCTCTCTCGCTGCCAAAGCAGCACAGAGGGGAACGACCGCTTCATCTAATACCCCATCATAAAAAGCTTCTTGAGCTCTCTGCATGAGAATATCCCTTAGTTGATTGGCATCGTATGGTGGAAAAACAACTTCCTCTTCGCTTAGACTTGATAGAACTCTTGGGTCAAGATACTCCTTAAACCTCAGGTCGTTTGAGATGCCTATTATGCTTACCTTTGCTTTTTTGAGTTCTGTATTTATCCTTGTCAGGGAATAAAGAATGTCATCGCCGCTCTTTTTAACCAGCTTGTCTATCTCATCCAAAACTATTATCACAAAGCGCTCTCTCATATCCAGCACTTTCTTTAACTGTGCATAAACCTCATCAGTGGGCCACCCTACGAGAGGAACCTCTACACCGCTTTCTTCCTTGAAATGGTTAACTATGTTTGCTAGAACTCTATACTGGGTGTCAACGATCTCACAGTTGAGATAAATAACATCTACTGGAACGTTGTACTTTTGGGATATCCTCATTAAATCTTCTGTTACATACCTAACGGTGACCGTTTTTCCAGTTCCAGTCTTTCCATACACAAAGATGTTTGAAGGGGTCTCCCCCCTTAAAACGGGAACGAGTATGTGAACGAGAGTTTCTATCTGCTCTCTCCTGTGGGGAAGTTCCCGGGGAGTGTAGCTATGCCTTAAAACGTCCTTATTTTTGAAGATCCGCTGTGTATGGAGATATCTTTCAAAAAGTGATCTCAGGTTAGTCTGTCCTTCCTGCAACATTTCCCGTCCCTCCATTGGAAATACATTAAATTTTTGACAATTTGACCAATTCTTTGGTTTTTTCTGGTTATTATAGCACAAATTTGTGCTATTGTTTGCATCATCCTTATTTTAATTGGTATAATTTTGACACCTTTTAAAAGGTTTCCACTGGAAGCAGATGATCCAGAGGAAGGCATTCCGTAGGTTATAATCAGGGGTATATATGCTTTGTTGAGCAAATTTATGACTAAAATCCATGAGGTCTTTAAAAATATTTGGACTTAAAGTAAGTTTATAAATGAAAAAAGCTTAGCGGAGCATTCCTTCAAGATTTTGGACATATTCTGTGCTTCTCTTTATGTCGGCGAAATATTGTCTTGCTTTCTCGATGTGATATCTTTCTACCTTTTTATCACCAGCTAAGATGCTTGCGGGGGCTAAAAGTTGAACCGCATACCTTAAACTTGTCTTTTCTCCAAGTTCTGCTAGATAGTCTAGGGCTTCTTCTGAAATCTCTATGCCTTCTTCCCTGGCCCTTATCTTCACGATTTCCTTGACTTCCTCCTTCTTGTAGGGCTCGGTGTTGATTATCAGCAATCTGTCGAGCATGTCTATTGGGATTCCGTGGGGTGATTCTAAGTCAGTTCCCCTTATCTTTGTAATGCCCCTGTTGGTTGCTAAGATGAGGATCGGAGTGAGCTCGTTTTCCATAGCCCTTGCGAGGAATGAAAATGCCTCTATGTCGAGCATGTGGCATTCATCTATAAAGAGCACTCCCGGCACAAGAATTGCCTTTCCCTCCTCTATCCACTGCTTTACTGTCTCATCAACTTTTTCTCTTATCTCATCTGTGATTTCAAGCCCTCCCCCGAAGAAGATGCTGAATATTCCACCAGCACGGCTGTTTACGATGTCCAGATCGTGAAGGGTTACCGTATATGTGAATTCCTTAATCTTGAGCACCGGTCCGCTCGGCATTTCGGTCTTTTTCTTGAAGAATAACCCCTCCTCTTCCTTTGTTGTTCCAAGTTTTGATATCCTGCCTGTTTCGGCATCAATTTGAATTACATCTCCCTCTTCTACATCCATCTCTAAGAGCTGATACGCTATTTCTCTTCCAGCTCTAATAGTTTTTTCATCGTCCTTGGTTTTTAGGGTGATTACAACAGATTCAGGGATTTCCACATATGGATTGAAGGGATGTTTGGTCTTGTTGACCTGTATTCTTTCCACTTTCCCTTCATACACTTTTCTCTCTTCACTTATCCTTACTCCAATTGCCCTCCTCAAAGCCTGCTTTAGGAATTCAGTCTTTTTAATCTCTGCAGAGTATATTTCGCTTCCAGAAATCTGAACAAAAGGCACATCTTCTCCAAGTTCTCTTGCTATACCCATTGCAATGGCAGTTTTTCCACTTCCCGTAGGACCCACAAGGAGAATACCTTTGCCTGCCAGCTTTCCTTTCTTTATGAGCTTGACGGCAATTCCTGCTGCCTCTCTTGCTTTTATTTGCCCTACCATTCCATCTGCAATAAACTTGGCCCTGCCTTTTTCATCCAATCCAAGTCCCCTTATATGAGAATGGCTACCGATTCTCTCAAATCTGTGGGTTGCGACTTCCTCAATAAGTGGCATCTCTCCTTCACCTCCAAATTCTTTAGAAACCGTTTGTAGTTAAAATATAAAGAAATTTAAAAGGTTAACGTTGTAGAAATTCCAGTGGAAAAATACCTGATGCTTAAAAACTTTTCTACCGCGTTTTACTACTTCCCGTGGTTTTGAGAAAAGCTTAAAAAGGTCAAAGGAAATATATTTAAAAGATTTTCGATTGGGGTGGGGCTATGAAGCGTTTAGGCAAGGTTTCTCATTATGCCAAACAGGGTTTTTTAATACTCCGTTCGACGTTTGCACCTGCGTTAAACGATCCTGTAGTGGATAAGAATCTTCAGCTCATTGGGACTGTTAAGGATGTTTTTGGTCCAGTTAATTATCCCTATGTTGCCGTAAAACCTCGTGTTAAAGATCCTCAGAAATATGTTGGGGAGGTTTTATACATCGATGAACGAAAGAGAAAGAGAGCTCCTTCTAAAACTGGCAAAAAGCATAGAGGAAAAGTCAAGAAAAAGCGCCCTGCCCCCCAAAGGAGGGGGTGAGAGTTTTTGACTCAAGTTGGAGGTATTAGAAGATGCCCTGTTTGTGGTTCGGAGAGCTTGATTTATGATCCAAGCAGGGCTGAGATCGTTTGTTCCAACTGTGGATATGTTTTGGATGAAGACATTATGGATCTGGGGCCGGAATGGAGAGCATTTGAGCCCGGACAGAGGGAGAAGCGCTCCAGAGTGGGGGCACCGGAAACTGTAATGCTCCATGATAAGGGGCTTTCTACAGATATAGATTGGAGAAATAAAGACATTCATGGAAGTGACATCTCGGGGAGTATTAGAACAAAGATATATCGCCTTAGAATGTGGCAGAGGAGAATGAGGATAAGCGATGCCATAGATAGAAATCTTGCATTCGCCTTGAGCGAACTTGATAGGATGGGTTCTCAGCTGGGGCTTCCTAGGAATATAAGGGAAATCGGGGCAGTTTTGTACAGAAAGGCTGTCATCAATAAGCTAGTTAGAGGACGATCCATAGAGGGAATGGTCTCTGCCTGTCTTTATGCAGCTTGCAGGATTGCAAATGCGCCTAGAACCTTGGATGAGATAGAAGATGTTTCAAAAGTTGATAAAAAGGAAATTGGGAGGAGTTACAGATATCTGGCTAGGGAACTCAATCTTCGGCTAAGGCCAACTAGCCCTATTGATTATGTCATGCGATTTGGCGATCAGCTTGGAATAAATGAAAAGACAAAAAGAAGGGCTGTAAAGATATTAAACCAAGCAATCGAAAAAGGACTTACAAGTGGAAAAGGGCCAACTGGAATAGCTGCAGCTGCTATTTACATAGCGAGCCTTCTTGAAGGGGAAAAAATGACCCAGAGAGAAGTGGCTGAGGTCGCAAGAGTGACTGAAGTTACAGTAAGAAACAGGTATAAAGAACTCGTGGAGAAACTTAATATACACATCCCCACTTAAACAAGTGGGAGAAGAGATGAAAATAGGAATACTCAGCGATACACACTACCCTGACAAGACTTCCTACCTTCCCGATGTAATTTTTGATGTTTTTAGGAAAGAGGGAGTAGAGCTAATTATCCATGCTGGGGATTTAACGGCCCCCAAGGTTTTTGATGTTTTTAGAGAAATAGCACCGGTGATTGTGGTTAGGGGGAATCTTGACAAGCCAATCTTTGCAGAAGAGAGAGTTTTGGAAATTGAAGATTTGAAAGTGGGGGTTATACATGGCCATCAATTTCTCAGCCTGGATGAGCAGACCCTCAAATACAAAGCCCTTGATATGGGGGTTGATTTGCTAATTTTTGGCCATACGCATAGGTTCTTCTACAAAAGCTACGAGTACAGGGGGAAAAGAGTACATCTCCTCAACCCTGGCTCCCCAACGATCCCAAGAA
>Ga0209834_10001197_pt1 | contig 14772 bp, 11 predicted proteins | sample Mar14236cmmetaG_FD_184134 | JGI IMG/M metagenome (GOLD analysis project Ga0209834, IMG submission 184134) | Marine hydrothermal vent microbial communities from Guaymas Basin, Gulf of California to study Microbial Dark Matter (Phase II) - Marker... ...
CTTGATTATTCAGCGAAAAAGATCATATACCACGTTGACAAAGAACAGATAAAACTCATTGAAAATGCATTTATTAAATATCATAATTCCTATATTAATTCCGACTCCATGCTCATTGATCTTGATAAAAAAATCGCATTTTCTCACGGAGAATCAGAGCTCTTTGATGGTAAACAGAAAATCTTCGGCTCAACGATTTATTATAATATTGATTCTGAGGAAGGATTGCTTTTTGATGGTAGGACAAAATTTGAAGATGGTTATTATGCCGGTGTGAAGATCCGGAAGGTCGGAAAAGATGTTTTAGACATCGATAATGCTAAGTTCACCACCTGTGAGGACGAATCACAGTATTTCATTTTCAGTCCGAAATTCCGAATATTTCTTGATGAAAAAATCGTTGCGAAACCAGTAGTTCTCTATATAAACTATTTCCCTGTCCTCGTGCTTCCCTTTGCGACCTTTCCGATCAATCAGGAAAGAAGATCCGGATTCTTGCTGCCTGAACCGGGCTACAATAACACTGAAGGAAAATTCTTAAAAGATATCGCTTATTTTCTTTCTTTGGGTGATTATGCTGACATGCTTTTTTCGATTGATCTCATGGAACTAACCGGAGCCGAATTCAGGTATCGGGCACGCTATATCAAAAGATACATTCTGGACGGCAGGATAGATTCACGGTTTCTTTATTATCATGAGCAGCTCAATGACGATTATCGCCTGCGCTGGTCAATCAATGCTTATCACAAACAGATACTATCTCCTTATAGCAATCTTATGCTGAAAGCTGATTTTGTGAGCGATGCAGATATTCGTAAAACCAGTGACGATCAGGAAACAAGAATGGATCAATCTCTTCATTCATATATTTATTTTTCTTATCTTAAAGACAAGAATGTTTTCAACACGACTCTTGATTATAAGAAGGATCTTGTTGATCAGGATCAGACCTATTACTCAAAAATTTATTACTCAACAAAAGGAACTTTTTTCAATTTATCGGGTTATTGTGATTTCCGGGCATATCTTTACCCCCAAAAAACTGATAAGATGACCCTGAAATTTCCCTCTATTTCATTTCGATTATACAGAATGAACCTGGCGAAAATTTTCAACAAACAAGCAGCAGAATCATCCATTTTAAATAAAATCTACTTTTCTTATAATAATACACTTCTGCATCACGGTGAACTAAACACAAATGATCCTACAATTGCACAGCTTCTCTACAAAGACACCTATGATTCTCTTGGAAACTATATCTCAGAACATCGGGAAGGGATCAAGCATTCGCTTTCTTTGAGTTATAATGATGACCTCTTCAAATATTTTAAATTCCAGCAAAAATTTAACTATAACGAGATCTGGGAGGATAAAGATAAAAATAATAAAAAGTTTGTTCGTGGATTCGATTACAATAGCTCAACCAGTCTTTCCACTAATATCTACGGTGTGTTTAGTTTTTCTAAAGGAAAATTGAAAGCCCTCCGACATATTATCACTCCAAATATTACTTACACAATGCATCCTGATTTTTCGCAAAATGATCGATTTTATAATTTTTCCTCGATATCGATCTCAAAATCAGGCAGATCTGAAAAGATTTCGCTCGGACTTACTAACAAGCTGCAGGCAAAGGTCATTGATAAAGAGGGAAAGCTGAAGGAGCTCAATGACCTCTTTACATGGAAAACTTCTTTGAGCTATGATTTCCAGAAAAAACCCAAAGGATTCAGTACATTATCCCACACAATTACTACAATGCCCTTCAATATGACACTTGGTACATCTACCATAAATTTCTCTAATAGTTTCAAGGGTGTGCAGGATTTCTATACAATGAATGTGACAAATTACTCCCTTTCAGCTACATTATCTTTGAAAGGAAATTTAGATTATTTGAATTATTATCCTGTGAAACCGACCTTTAAAATGAAAGGCATAAGTGCTGATGAAGAGTGCGGCGGCGGTTCTCAAAAACGAGAGACCAAACCGTGGGATATTAATACATCATTTTCATACAGCAAAAACACCCAGACAGGTTACTACAGCTCCGGATTGCACAACACACTTCATGTCAATCTAACAAAAAACTGGAGTCTTACTTATTCGAACTATTATAATTTCAAAGAGAAAGAGCTTATCAGCCAGAGCATTGATGTATATCGCGATCTTCATTGCTGGCAGCTCAAATTCGGCTGGGATAAATCCGGTGATTACTGGTCATATCGGCTTGAGATTAAGGTGAAGAAACTCCCTGATCTGAAATTCCTTCAAACAGACAGTAAATCATACTATTAGGATATCTTATGAAAAATATCATTCTTATTGGAATAGTATCCCTTCTTATCGTGATAAGTTGCGGAGAAAATAATATTTACAATCCCGTTCCCGACCCATCTGTTGATAGTGTTTCTTATGGAACAGATGCGACCTTTGATATCATGACCTGGAATATTGAGAATTATCCGAAAGCAGGCACTACAACGAACAGACTTGTCGCCCGAATAATCGAATCTCTGCAGGTTGACCTTATTGCACTTCAGGAGATCGAATCAAATTCTTATTTTCAATTGCTTCTTGACAGTCTTCCAGGATGGAATGGCTTACGCTCGATAACTGCCCATGGCGGAGAAGATCTGCTTGTCGCCTATATATATAACACCTCGTCAATTACCATTCAAAACCATTATGAAATCTATGAAAATAATTCAAACGCTTTCCCGCGAGCGCCTTTTGTTATTGAATGTACGTGGAACGGTATATCTGTAGTAGTTATCAACAATCATCTTAAATGCTGTGGCAATGGAATTATTGATGATGAGTGGAATGATGAAGAAAGAAGGCGACAAGTTGCCAGTGAAAGTCTCCAGGTTTTTGTCGAGGATAATTATCCGTCAAATAGAGTTATTATTCTGGGCGATCTTAATGATAAAATTAATGATCCTCAGTATCAGAACGTCTTCTGGAATTTTATCGAAGATGACCTTGAGTATAGTTTCGCTGATATGGGTATCGCAGAAGGTTCTAATTACTGGTGGTCATGGGGAGACGGTTCTACACATCTGGATCATATTCTCGTTACGAATGAACTCTTCGAAGATATTCTTGATGTGCAGACATTGCGTTTACAGGATTCATTTGAAGGTGGCTGGGATGAATATGAACTCTATATTTCTGACCACATCCCTGTTGCAATGCAATTAGAATTCTCGAAATAAAAAAATGGGAAGAACAAAATAGTTCTTCCCACAAATGTATAAGAGATTCTATATTACTTCTCTGAAGAATCGTCTTCTTTAACTGCTTTCTCGACTACTTCTTTAGATTCTTTCTCAACCGTTTCCTTTTCATCAGCTGCTTTCTCGGCTACTTCTTTAGATTCTTTCTCAGCCGCTTCCTTTTCCTTAGCTGCTTTCTCTTTTGCTTCCCTGGCTGCTTTCTCAGCTGCTTCTTTAGCCGCTTTCTTTTGGGCAGCTTTTTCGTCTTTTTGTCGCCTTCGGTCTTTAATTTTTTCCAGGTGATCCTGCACGAATTTATTTACTTCATCCTCTTCTCTTCCAAAGAAATAGGTTTTGACACTGAAGATCAATCTTCTGTTCTCTTTATCTGCTTCAATAACTTTTACAGGAATGACTTCTTGGGGATCAAAAGCAAACTCCGGCTCTTCCAGTCCGGGAATGCCAAGATGTGAAGTTGGAATAAATCCTTCAATTCCGGAATCTTTATCCGCGAGCACAAGCGCACCTTTAGGAATTATTTTGATCACTTCGATTTCATGCTCTGAGTTGATCGGGAAGCGTTCTTCAATTTTTTCCCAAGGATCCTCCTGAAGCTGCTTCAGTCCTAAGGCAATCCTCTGCATAACTTTATCTATAGAAAGCACAACTGCGGTTACTTCCTGACCTTTTTTAAGCATTTCACTAGGATGCATAATACGCTTTGTCCAGGAGAGGTCAGAAATATGGATAAGCCCATCAATATCTTTTTCGACTTCCATGAAAGCGCCGAAATTTGTGATATTTTTTATTTTCCCTGTTACAGTTGACTCGACTGGATGTGTTACACCGATAGTCAACCAGGGATTTGGCTCAACCTGTTTCAATCCAAGAGAAATGCGATGTTCTTCCTTATCGACATTAAGTACGATTGCATTGACAGCATCACCAACTTTCAGCATCTGTTTTGGATGAGTGATCTGCTTTGTCCATGACATTTCAGACACATGGATCAAACCTTCAACACCTTTTTCAAGTTCAACAAAAGCTCCATAGTTCGTAAGATTTGTTACTTTTCCTTCGACCTTTGAACCTTCGGGATATTTTATCTCAATATTTTTCCATGGGTGCGGCACAAGCTGCTTGAGACCCAAAGAAACTTTTTCACTATCCTTATTAAAATCAAGGACTTTAACTTTTATTTTATCACCAATATTCAGCATTTCAGAGGGATGAGTAATATGTCCCCATGACATATCTGATATATGGAGCAACCCATCGATTCCACCAAGATCCACAAAAACACCATATTCCATAATATTTTTCACAACACCATCAATTTCAGCATCTATCTGAAGCTTCTTCATTAGATCTTCTTTTTGCTTTTCAACTTCTTTTTCAATCACAATTTTTCTGGAGATGACAATATTCTCTTTTTCTCGGTTATAATTTATGATCCTGAAATCCAGTTCTTTTCCAACGAAATGATCAAGATTTGGCAGAGTTTTAGTTGAGACCTGGGATGCCGGAAGAAATGTATTGATACCGTTGACATCGACTATGAGGCCACCTTTTACTCTTTTTGCAACCCTTCCGGTTATCACTTCATTGGTTTTGGATTTTTCTTCAAGTTCTCGCCAGGTTTTTTGAATATCTGCTCTCTTCTTCGATAGGTATGGTCTGCCGTTTCTGCCCTCCCGATTTACGATATACACAGATACTTTATCACCAACGTTGATCTCCACATCTTCACCAAATTCACTAATGGGTACTATACCCTCCGCCTTGAAACCAATATCAATTAATACTTCAGTTTGATCAACTCGAATAATATTACCTTCAACAATATTTCCGGAACGAACAGTCTCCATGGTCTCTTCATACATCTTGATTTGATTTTCAAGAGATGTCATTTCCTCAGTTTTTACATCTTTCTTTTTCTTCGCAACCTTCTTCTTTTTCTCTTCTTTTTTAACTTCAGGTTCGGGAGTTTCTGGTTCTGATTGTTCTTTTACTTCTTCCAATTTTTCTTCAACTTCCTCTTCAACCTCTACTTTAACATCCTCTTCAACTACCTTTTTAGTAATTTCTTCAATCTTTTTCTCTTCCTGAGTTCCTTCTGGAATTGCATCTTTTTCTGCATTATCAACAGGGGCTTCCTCAGCTTCTTCCGGTTTTGTATCTTCAATTTGATCCTCTATTACCTCTACTTTTTCTTCAACAACATTTCCAGCAACTTCTTCGGTTTTTTCCTCATTTTCTTCCTTTATTTCTTCTGATTCTTCAGCTTTTTCAGGTTCGGCTTCAGTAGCTTCTTCTTCAACGACTTTTTCTACTTCACTAGTTTCATCAGTCTTCTCAGGAGATTCCTCAGTCTTTTCCTCTTCCTTAATCTCCTCAACCTTCTCTTCTTTAATCTCTTCTTTTTCGACAGCTTCTTCAACTGCCTTTGTTTGGTTTTCTTCTTTTTTGTCTACCTTAGAAATTTCTTCTTTTTTAGTTTTTGCTTTAACATTATCAGCCATTTTTCCTCCACGATGAGGAAGCCTAATTTGTAAGTTTTCGACAAATAGAGCCTCTTATTTCGTTTCATTAATTTTTTTTATTTTTTCTTTCACACTATTTATTATCCAATTAGGTGTCGATGCACCGGCACTGATCCCGACACTGTCAACATCCTTAAACCACACTTCTTTCAGTTCACCTTCTGTTTCGATATGAAAGGTCTTGCATCCTTCCATACGAGCTATTTCAGCAAGGCGTGTCGTATTTGCGCTATTCTTTCCGCCTATGACGATCATGATGTCAACTTTTTGTGATAAATTTCTTGTGGTTTCTTGACGAAGGATGGTTGCATTGCATATAGTTTTCACGACATAAAGCTCTTCGCTAAAGTGGATAAGCTTCTTCGCGAGACTTTCGAACTTTTCTTCACTTTGAGTGGTTTGTGCGATCAATGCAACTTTTCTTTGGGTTGGTTTTTTGAAATCCACATCCGGATTTGTGATCACTACAGCAGAATCATCAATGTAACTAAGCAATGCTTCAACTTCCGGATGATCTTTTTCTCCAAGTATGTATAATTGATATCCATCTTTTGTTAATTTTTGGGCATATTCCTGAGCTTTTTTTACAAATGGACAGGTTGCATCAACAATATTCAAACCTTTTTCAACAAGCAATTTATAATTTTCAGCAGTAATACCATGAGAACGTATGATAACCGTTTCGTCAGTAATATCCTTTATATTATCGACTGAATGCAATCCTTTCTTCATAAGAGATTCAACCATTTGTGGATTATGTATTATTGGACCAAGAGTTACTGTTTTTTTGTTATTTTTAGCCGTTTCAGTAGCAATCTGAATTGCTCTTTTTACTCCAAAACAAAAGCCCGAATGCTTTGCAGTCTCAATTTTCATTCTCGATACCGTTGATCCTATTTAAAATAAACGTAGCTAATTCTTTATATTCACCCTCTTTGAACATGGATTTATATTCACTTGCAAAAATGGGTTTCTTGAATATAAAATGAAGATGCTTCTTTCTATAAAAACAAGCCCAAAGATCATCAACATTTTCAATTTGAACAGGATAAATAGGTGCATCTGTTTCCCAGGCAATCTTTGCGATGCCGGGTTTTGCCGAGAAAGATTTCCTGCTTCCTTCAGGAAACATGATTATATTTTTCTTATCCCTTAAAAGTTGGATAAATTTCTGAATAGCACCACGAGTAAAACCAGCACGGCGAACGGGGAATGCATTGAAATATCCGATCAAAGCACCAAATGCTTTATTTTTAAAAAGCTCAGATTTTGCCATGAAGTAGCATTCAAAGGGAAGGATCGATCCTAGAAAAGGTGGATCTAAAGCATTTTGATGATTTGCACAAATAATACATCCCTTTTTAAAACGAATCTCTTTCATTCCTGTTATCTTCAGGTTCCAAAGAAAGTGCATCAGCGTTCTGACAAAAGTAATAGTTAGTCTATAAAATAATCTCATTTTTTATTATGCCATATATTTCTTCAACTTGCTGTTGAATATTTAGATTCGTTGTGTCTATCTCGATTGCATCCTCAGCTTTTTTCAAAGGGGAGATTTCTCTCGTGGTGTCTGTTTTATCACGGAATGCAAGCTCCTCTTTTATCTCATCAAACGTTTTAGAACTAAGTCCTTTATCCTGATTTTCTAACCAGCGGCGTTTTGTGCGCTCTTCGATCGATGCTATCAGAAAAAATTTAAAATCTGCATTAGGAAATACAATTGTGCCTATATCTCGTCCATCCATTACAATGGATTGGGTCTCTGCCATTCTTCTTTGAAGTTCGACCATTCGCTTTCTAATCAAGCCATTGGTTGCAATTGTTGAGGAATAACTCGTAATTTCCGGTTCTCTTATTTTTTTTGTGACATCCTCGCCATTAAGAATGATCGTATTTTCATATTTGAGTTTCGATGGAATTATTTCAATGTTGATTTCTGACAGAGCTTTTCTCAGCAATTTCTTCTCATTAAAATCAATCTTGTTCTGCATCAAAAATAACGCAACTGCACGATACATAGCTCCGGAATCCACATAAATACAATTCAACTTTTTTGCCAGTTGCTTTGCTGTTGTGCTTTTTCCTGAACTTGCAGGACCATCAATTGCCACAATTATTTTTTTCATTTCCATAGTTAATTTTGCATAAAATCAAAAAGAGTACCTTTTCGTCAATTTTATTACTCTTGAAATTCGAAATAATTGACATAAAATCTGGAGGTGCTGGTAAATCAAAACAATAAATTTTGAAAAGATACTATGAATCATTTTATAATATTTGCAATATCCTTTGTGTCCGTTTTTTTGTTGACTTTTCTCATCAGAAGGGTTGCGATAAAACTCGATTTTATTGATAATCCGGAAGAGAGAAAATTTCACAAAACGCCAACTCCGCTAATGGGTGGGCTTGCAATATTAATTGGAATGATATGTACTTTTTTTATTTCATTTTTTATATGTATAAACTTAATACCACCTGTTAAGAATGTTCTTTTTTATTTCATCGGACTCTTCCTCGTATGCTTTCTTGGTTTATGGGATGATCATCAGGGTATGACTCCCTATGTGAAATTTTCCGTGCAATTTATTGTTGCGCTTATCCTGATAATTGGAAGCGGGTACACCAACTTGATCGGACCGTGGTTTGTAACTGTGCCGATTTTGGTGCTCTGGATGGTTGGTTTAATGAATGCGCTGAACTTCTTAGATAATATGGATGGAATCACTGCGGGACTTGCTACAATACTTGGCTTGGGTTTTTTTGCTCTGGGCATTCTCACAAGTAATAATTTTATCTCTTTAATTTCTGCGATATTTATAGGTGCCACTTCAGGATTCCTGATGCACAATTTTCATCCAGCAAAAATTTTTCTCGGTGATGCCGGAAGCATGCTTATCGGATATACACTCTCGGTTTTTGGTATCGTCATCCTTACTGAACTGCCAAAAAACTTCTCATTATTACTTCCTGTTCTTCTGCTTTCTTATGCAATTTTTGACATCTCATTAGTTAGCATCACCCGCAAAAGGGACGGCAGACGAGTACTTCAAGGAGGAAAAGATCATTCAACCCATAGAATTGGCACTGCTACCGGTTCTGTACGCATAACCGCTGTCATGGTTTATTTGATAAATATACTGATGGTGCTTATAACAGTTATTGTGTATGAAACTTCCAGCCAGTGGGTTATTTTGATAACAACCGTTTTATTTGCACTTGTTTTCATCTTTTTCGGAGGCAAATTAGACCAGATACCGATATTAATATCCCAAAATCAATTACGAACAAAATCATCTCATGATACTACGAAATAAGAACTTTGCTATAATTATCCTGGTTGGACTTCTCTTTATCTCCTGCACGAATCTCTCTTATAAGAAGTCAGCTAAGACTCTCAAGGCAGGCAAATATATTGAAGCGATTCAGGAACTTGATGCATATATCGAAATTTCGAAACATCCTGCTTTTAAAGAAAAAGCAAAAGAACTTCGTTCGCAAGCGTATTATCAGCTCGGTTTGAATGAATATAAAATGAATAACTATACTGAAGCATCAGAATACTTTTTCCTCGCAAATTCAGACAAAGCTGATTCCCTTCTCGATAACTGTTATTTCGAAATAGCCCAAGTTGCTTTGGATGATCTGGATTATCCTAGTGCATCAGACTATCTCTCCTTTATTATTTTCCATCTTCAGGAATCGGAGAAAATGCCTGATGTCCTGTATGACCAAATTATTATTCAAACAAATTATTCAAAAAATATTCATGCAGCGTATGCAACATACCAAATTTTACAGGATAGATTCCCAACTTCTGACGCCTTTACACAAGCAATGAAAATTGTTGATACTTTTATGCCGCAATTGATCGATGAAGCAAAGGTACAGTGGGATATAGGATTGTATGCAGAAGCTTTAGATAAGCTCTTTATCTACCTTGATTATCCCGCTGATTTCATTACAGAGATCAAAGATATGATTGGAAACGTGTACTATACATGGGCTGTTACATTACTTCAGGATAGAAAGCTGGATAAAGTACAGACATATCTCATTCATGCAGAAGAATATAATTCCCAGCTTGCAGATCATGTAAATGATAAATTAATTGAGCTTGCATCAATATACATTACGCAAGGCGATGGATTTCTTGTGGATAGAGAGATTGATAGAGCTATTTCTTCATATCGAAAAACTCTGGATATTATTGAAGATTATCAGGTTGCGTATAATAAGATCGCTCGAGCTGAAGAATTTGCTCGTAGAATTGCTCAAGCGGCTCAGCTTGTTGCAAAGGGTGATGCACAATTTGATAATGAAGAATATGTTGGTGCCTATGAATCATATTCAGAAGCATATAAAATCGATAGTATTCCACAAATTTATGATAAGATAAATCTGGCTTATATCTGGACAAGAATTACAAATGACCCTGAACAATATGCCATTGAAATAGTTAAGCAGTATAACCAGGGAATTATTCCTGACAAAATAGATGAAGTAGAAACCATTGCACAAAAAAATTATTCTCGACAGGACATCCGCGTCACACCGTGGCAGGTTTTCCGAACAGTCACCCAAAACAGTTATGAAGTCCGTTATACTATTCAAATACCAGATAAAAACTATTTCCTGCGCTGGCTTATCCGCCTGGAAACCGGAGAAGTAGTTCCTCTCAATGACGCAACAGAAGAATTATTAGCATCATGAATAAAATATTACTAATCATCATACTTATAGCTCTTTCACTTCCACTTTTTGCGGAAGAGCCCGGTGAATTTGATATAAATGCGATCCTACAAAAAAATATTAAATATGGCTGGGATAATGCAACAAACTGGGAAAACTCCAGAAAAGACTTGCAAGAGAATATGACTGTTTTCAAACAGTGGGAGAATAAAAAACAATCCCATCTTACAAATTGCCTGAAATCAATGATCGCTCCTGGATGGGGTCATTTTTCAACAAGAAATTATCTCAAAGGCGAAGTTCTTTTAGGATTGCAAGTATTATTGGCTGGAAGCGCTTACTATTTTTATGATCAGTCACAGGACTACTATGAAAAATATCGAAATGCCCATCAGATCGATGAGATAAACCAGTATTATATCAATGCGAACTCATCATACCGCACATCTGGTATTCTTGTTGGCTTATGGATAATTGTCTGGGGATATACTGTGCTGGATACGATCCCGTCAACAGAAAATTATAATCGCGATCTCTGGTTTACCTTGTATGATGAGTATATGAACAGCAAGATAACTATAACAGCCCAGGGCATACAAATACGGTTTTAACAATATGAAAAAACATTTAATATTTTTTATACTCCTTTTATTATCTGCGATCTTAATCCTATCCTGTTCTCTTAGTAGAAACAACCCTCTCGATCCAATTGGAAATCCTGACGTTTTTGCACCACCGGTTGTTCAGATAGATACTTTGAACACAGATCCTGATCTTATCAAATGGTATGTAGCAATAACCAAAGAGGACAGTCTTGCTGATGGATATTACATTTACGCTGCTTTCCAAGATAATTATTTCGGGACTTATGACCGTGTTGATAGAAATATAAGCGCCTACGACACAACCTTCTCAAAGAATGACGTAAGCCATGAATACATATGGTTCAAGATCACATCATACAATATTTTTAACGGAGATACATTAGAAGGGAAATTTTCACAGATCGCTCAATAATATGTCTTCATCCATTCTTAATACGCTGAACGAGAAACAGCGGGAAGCTGTACTCGCGACAGAAGGTCCTGTTCTGATCTTAGCAGGGGCGGGCAGTGGAAAAACACGCTGTATAGTACACAGAATTGCCTATCTCATTTCAGAAAAAAAAGTCAGTCCTCACAATATTTTGGCAGTCACTTTTACAAATAAAGCTGCGAATGAAATGAAAGAGCGTCTGCAGAATCAGTTCAACATAAATATCCGCTACTTATGGGTTGGTACTTTTCACTCAATGTGTGCTCGAATATTAAGAACTGAATCACAGTTCTTGCCTGTTACACAAAATTACACAATTTACGATGGTATTGATCAACAGCGTATTATGAAAAATGTGCTCAAAGAAATCAACCTTGCAGAAACGAACTTCCCGATTAAAAAGATCCTTCACATCATATCCCAGCAAAAGAATAACCTTGTCGAATATGATGAATTTTCTATCGATGATACCTTTTATGGAAAATATCTTCAGCAAATTTATGAGGCGTATCAAAAATATCTTATCAGAAATAATGGTGTCGATTTTGACGACCTTCTTCTATATACTGCCAAACTCTTTGAGAATCATAAAGACTTGCTTGAACGTTATCAAAAGCAATTCAAATATGTGATGATCGACGAGTATCAGGACACAAATTATGCGCAGTACCGCTTTGCATATTTACTTGCGAAAAAGCATAAAAATATCTGTGTGGTCGGAGATGATGATCAATCAATATATAGCTGGCGTGGTGCAAATATCAAAAACATTCTTTCGTTTGAAGATGACTATGAGAAACCCAAGGTTATCCGTATGACGCAGAATTACCGCTCACCAAAACGTGTGCTCTCTGCTGCGAATGAGCTTATTTCACGTAATGAATCGCGCCATAAAAAGGAGCTCTGGACTGAGAAGGAAGACGGAAAGGATATTTCATTATATAATACTCAAAGTGAACGCCATGAAGCTATAATGGTCTCACAAAAAATAAATGACCTGCATGATACTCACAATGTTTCCCTAAAAGACATTGCTATTTTTTATAGAACCAATGCTCAGTCCCGCGTATTGGAAACTCAGTTCATCAAAGATCACATAGACTATCAGATCGTGGGAGGAGTGAATTTTTTCCAGCGAAAGGAGATCAAAGATATTATCGCGTATCTCAGACTCATTGCAAATCCAAAGGATAACGAGAGTTTCTTACGAATAGTGAATTTTCCAAAGCGTGGAATTGGCAAAACTACAGTTTCACACCTCTTAGATTTTGCTGTTGAAAAAAATAGCTCTCTCTTTGATGCAGTTGAATCAGTTGATTCTTGCGAAGCAATATCTTCTTTGGGCAAAGAGCACCTGAAACTCTTCAAAAGGATGATCGATGGTTTTATTGTTATCTCACAGCAACAACCGATCAATAAATTAGTCAAAGAGGTTATTGATAATACTGAAATTTTAGATTTCTATAAACACGATGACTCGATTGAAGGAGAAAGCAAAGCAGAGAATATTCGGGAATTTGTTGCCTCAACTGACGAGTTTGCAGAGAATTTTATTACTATTCATGATAAAGAACCATCCTTGCAGGAATATATGCAGAATCTCTCGCTCGTTTCCGATATTGACTATGCCGACACAGACAAAGACGTAGTTTCTCTTATGACAATGCATAATGCAAAAGGGCTTGAATTTCCCTACGTGTTCATTGTGGGAGCAGAAGATGGGTTGATCCCTCATAGAAATTCTATGGAATCTACCGGTGATATTGAAGAAGAGCGGCGGCTTTTTTATGTTGCGATGACACGTACGATCAAAGAGCTGTTCATATCTTATGCTCAATCACGCAGATATTATGATTCCACGACGTCATCTTTTCCGTCTCGTTTTCTGAACGACATTAACAAGAGCCATTTTCAGATGTTTGATATGACGAATTTTCAGACGAATAATGACTTCAGATCCAAAAGACATATTGGTAAAAAGACCTTTAACTTGGGCACAGATGACAGTACATTTAAGGTAGGACAAAGAGTCGAACATATGAGCTTTGGCAGAGGTCGGATACTCTCGATCAGAAAAGATGGTGAGTTAATTAAGTTGACAATATCTTTTGATTCCGGAGAATTAAAAAAAATAATTTCGGATTATATTAAAGTATTATGAAAAAAATAATTATTCTTCTAATGAGTTGTTTTCTTCTAAGCAGCTTTTTGCATGCTGATAAATATGCTGGAGAATTTTTGAATATCGGAGTAGGCGTCAAAGCTCGAGCACTCGGAAATGCGTTTGTCGCTCTCGCTGACGATCCTACGGCAGTCTATTGGAACCCAGCAGGAATTTATTATTGTAATAATCTTTCTTTCAATATTATGCATTCTGAAGAATATGCAGGGAATCTAAAATATGATGCGATCAGCGCAATCTATCCCCTCGATGAGGCAAAGAAATTTGGTTTTCTTATTACTCGCACAGGTATTTCTGGAATTCCCCTGACAGAGCTTGAAGATCCCAATGATACCATTTCGGTTCACAATCCACCTTATGCATATAAATATGTAAGTGATGCTGATTATACCGGTTATCTATCCTTCAGCTCAAAACTGTTTAAAACCATCTCATTTGGAATTACCACAAAACTAATCTACAGAACAATTGGAGATATTAAAGCATCCGGAATTGGATTAGATGCTGGATTTCTCTATAAGATCAATCCAAGTATTCAAGTCGGTTTGAATATTCGTGACGCGATCGGAACCTCGATCTGGTGGAAGAACGGTGAAACAGAAAAGGTAACACCGAATGTTTTAACAGGTGCAAGTGCGAGATTCGCTTTCCCAATTATTAATATCCCTTCACAATTTTCATTTCAAACGGATATTTTCTTCGAAAACCGGGACCAATCTGCTCAACTGTCTGTTGGAAAAGCGAGTTTTGACTTTCATGCCGGTATGCTTTTTAACTTTGCTCCCTTCCTTTCAGTTGCCTGTGGAATTGATAGAGAAAATCTCACTGCAGGTGCCTTTATTTCCTATAAAAACTACACTCTTCAGTATGCTTTTGAGAATAATCCCAACCTGAATAACATCCACAGAATTTCTCTTGGGGTAGAATTCTTTAATTAAATTAATAAAAAATTTGACAAATATTTAAATAAGTACACTTTCGCTATTAAATAAATTTCATTAATTCAAATTAGAGATAATCAAATTAAAACATTGGAATGTGATTATTAAATCATTCTCCATGTTATAAGAAAGAAAGGAGATATTGATGAAAAAAATTG
>Ga0209834_10001198_pt1 | contig 14747 bp, 9 predicted proteins | sample Mar14236cmmetaG_FD_184134 | JGI IMG/M metagenome (GOLD analysis project Ga0209834, IMG submission 184134) | Marine hydrothermal vent microbial communities from Guaymas Basin, Gulf of California to study Microbial Dark Matter (Phase II) - Marker... ...
CCGTCCTGACCCCGGTTACCCTGTCATCTTCGACCAATAGCTCAAAGCCGCCCGTTTCCGGAAAGACATTGATCTCCATCGCTTCAAGTTGCTCGGACAGCCAGGTTGTAAACTTGTTGAGAGAAATTATATAATTGCCGTCGTTTTTAAATGGACCGGGTATGAAGGGGAATTTGATCTGGGATTTCTCGTTCAAATAGTATAAAGAATCCGGACCGGCTTCCTTCTCAAAAGGAAAACCTTTATCCAGGAAATCAGGCATCAGTTCCGTAAGACCCTTCGGATCAAGAACCGCCCCTGAAAGCGAATGCGCTCCGGGATAAGAACCCTTCTCGATAATGATCATCTCCGGCATCGAAACATCTCCGCCGGAATTATTTATAAGATTGGCTAAATGATAACCGAATGAAAGCCCGGCCGGGCCGCCGCCTACGACAAGAACGTCAACTTCAAGAATTTCTCTCTCTATATCCATCCCCGCTCCTCTTGCTTAATTGTTTGACATAATTATGCCAATATAAGTAAGAGCGGGCAAAAATGGAATCAGTTTTTCAAAGTCCCGGGAATTTGCTCCCATCAAGCTTCTTTTTTTCCGGACGAATCGGAACCGTTACCGTTGCCATTTGACCTGATCTGAAGCATTTCCATAATTTTGGGAATATTCGGTCCCACTACCATCAGGCGGCCGGCAACGATGATCGGCTTTCTTATCAGATCATTATTTTCAGCCATCATCTTGTATAGCTCATCCCGGGGGGGAAGTGTATCATCAATATGATGCCTGCCAAATCCATTGGCTTCCGGATTGAGAAAATGTTTGAGATTAAAATGGCGCATCAATCTCGTAATCTCGTCCAGCCGGAGAGGTTCTTTTTTGATGTCATGAACTTTGAGCCGGACATCCTGCTTCTCCAGAAAATCCCTTACCTCTTTGCAATCAGAGTCCTCGGGATAGACGAATATGTCAACTGTCTTAAGCATTTCGCCTCCATTAACGCATAAATGTGTGCTCTAAAATGTATGACCGGGATGCATCATGCATCCTGAACATTCATATTTACTTCATGGTCGATTATTGTTTCAACCATGACTCCATCAGTGGTATAAAAATCTATTAAATGCAAATTCATTTTCATCTTGAACCATCAACTACTTAATAACCTTTGAACCGGCTCTGTTTTCCATACTTCTCAATCGCCCATCTCGTCCTTTACCGCTTCATAATATCTATGAATTACTGCGGTGTCAAAAATGTCCGTGAGGAAAAATGGCCGCGAATTAAGTAATATTACCAGAGCCTATTTTTCTAACACTTCAATAATTCCTAAAGTTCCCCCAAATTTGTAAACTCAGAAACCTGCGGGATACCCGCTAATGCTTACAAAATACGTCTTGACAGTATAAGTATCGTGATTTTTTAACAAGAAATCAATACGACAAAGTTACGAGTATAATACGTATTACTTATACGTATTATAAAGACTGAAGAAATGAACTTAAATTGACATTTTTGTTCTTTATTCCAAGCTTCTTTCTGATCATTTCGCGGTGTTTATGAACAGTTAATATCGAAACATTCAATATTTCAGAAATCTCCTTCGACATCATACCATTCTTTATCATCCTGCAAATTTCTAATTCCCTTGGAGTTAGCTGAGAATAATTATTCCGCAACTGCTCTATGAATGGAGCGGATATCGTCTTCAGGCTGCTTTCGAGATTATCGACATGTTTTTTGAGACGATCGCCGCAGTTTTCTCTAAGTCGTTGTATAGCAGGGAGTATAACTCTGTCTATATTGGCCGCAATCTGTAGTTTAAGAGCTTTTTTCTCATCCTCGATCTGGCTAAGAACCTCTCTCAGAGCTATATTTTTCGCCTCCAGGGCCTCCCGTTCACTGTTTAGTTCCTCCGTGGCCTTGCGAAGCTCATTTTCGGTCCGCCTTAAATCAGTAATATCCATGTTTACCCCCATAAGACCCCTGATACTGCCTTGGAATCGAATTGGAGCAACAACATTATAAAAATAACCCAACTTCCCGTTGACTTCATAACAGACTTCTCCACTGACGGTCTCGCCTGAAAGAGCCTTGCGATTGTTATTCGCCCAGATATTACGGATTTCCTCACTCACATTAATCTCTTCCGGCTTCTTCCCAATCAGTTCCCCCCAATGATCCTTGCAGACCGAATTTTGAATAATATAGTAACCCTCTTTATTGATGGCAAAGAAATCAAACGGCAGACTTTCAATAGTCGAGCGCATCCAGGCTTCGCTTTCTTTCAGTGCCTCCTCGGCTTGCATTCTCTCTGTGATATCACGTAAAACGGTTACCGCTCTGACAACTTTATCGCCGTCGCTAATGGGTATTTTCCGAGTCTCGGTGATATAAGTCCGGCCGCCAATCTCGTTTTTATCCACCACTACATGTGTCTCTCCGGTTTCAAAAACATACTCATATTCCTGCCGAACCTTATCCGGAAGAAAAGGATAGAACTCAAATACATTCCGGCCGATTATGTTCTGATTCAGACCGATTTTTTTATGCCAATCCAAAAGCGCCTTATTACAAAGGACTATTTTAAAATCGCGATTGATAACATGAATTGAGTCACCCATCGAGTCAATCGTAGTACGATACTGCAACTCCGATTCGCGAAGCGCTTCTTCCATCCGCTTCCGTTCGGTAATATCGCGCGCCACAATCTGAATCGCAGGCCTGCCTTCATAAATAAATGGCGCATAAGCTGACTCGACATAGCCTAATCGGTTATCGTGCCGAAGCAGTCTCTCCTCAGCAAAATCAGTTGGATGCTCCCCCTCCAATGCCTTTTGCATATGTTCCGCCGCGACATCCCGAAAATCGGGATGTATAAATTCAAAAACACTCCTGTCATAGATTTCTTCCAGGTTCCGGACGCCAAACATCTTCATCGCCGCTTTATTCATAAATTTCATCCTGCCATCCTGAATAATGCCGATCGCATCCGGCGATATTTCTGCAAGCAGGCGGAATCTTTCCTCGCTTTCACGCAGAGCATTCTGAGTCCTGACGCGTTCCGTGGCATCCCGGAAAAAGCCCACAGTGTGCTTGACACCGTCGATATATTGGACAGCCCCGACAATATCAGCATAGACAATGGTCCCGTCTTTTCTGAGACAGGGGAGATTCTCGGCCACATAATCCGGCATAGTTGAATTGCGCTCGAACTCGGCATGAATCTCCTCCAGATTTTCCCGGGGGTGAATGTCATCGATTCCCATCCCGACAAATTCTTCCTCCGAATATCCCAGAAGCCTGCAAATTGCCGGATTGGCATATTTAAATTTACGCGTTTCATAATCGGCAATGAGAATCCCTTCGCCGCTTGTTTCAAACAAAATTCGATACCGCTCACCTGATTCACGAGCCTGCTCTTCGGTGCGCTTACGCTCTATGATTTCACGTCGGAGCTGTTCATTGGCAACAATTAATTCGGACGATCGTTCATCGACCAACTCCTCGAGATGATCACGATGTTTTTGAATTTCCCTTTCGTATTTCCTGCGCTCGGTAATATCAATGACAATTCCTCGCAGCCCGACACTTTTTCCTTTTTTTATAATCGGTGTCGAGTAAATCAATGCCGGAAATGTACTCCCATCTTTTCTGACCATATCATACTCGTGGTCCTCAAAATCATTTCCAGCCAGCCTTTTGGCGATATTCCCCTTCAGTCTCTCCAAATCTTCAGGCAAAAACAGCCTGGTTATATCCAATCCGGCCGCAACATCCGCATCGGAATACCCGAATGTTTCCAAACCCTGTTTATTGGTAAAAGTCAATCGAGCCTCGGTATCCATCTCGAAAACGGTCTGCGGCAACAGATCGGTCAGCTCACGGAATTTTTTCTCGCTCTCCCTTAATGCCGCCTCCGCCTCTTTGCGATCGCTGATATCCCGAATAAATACAAGATCCGCAGGTTTGCCCTTATACCTGGTCAGACCCGCGCTGAATTCGACCTCCAGCCGCAAGCCGTCTTTACGTATGAGAGCCGTATCATAAAATGAAGGGACCGGCTCTTTGTTCATGCGCCGCCTGTAATTCTCAGCGACTCTGATGAGCTCATCAGGGTGTACATAATTGGTATATTCGCTGTCAACCATGGCTTCGACAGTATATCCAAGCAATTTTGCTAAATACGAATTTACAAATTTGATTAAGTTATTCTGGACTACGACTATTCCGTCATTGGCCTGTTCAACCAGGGCACGATAATTTTCCTCGCTTTCACGCAGTGCAGCCTGGGCGGCATTTCTTTCGGTGATATCCTCGGTCATAATAACCACCCGATCGACCTCACCTGTCTCATTTTTCAGGGCATAGAAGTATTGCGATAACCAGAGCGGTTTTCCTGACGGATGCTTTTCGAATCTGACCTCGGGAATAAAAAGATGACCGCCGTTCTCATAAATTTCTCTGACTTTCTCTTTCCACGGCCCCAGGTAATCGTCGCGATCGTCAAACTTGAATTCTTTCCTGACCTTGTATAATTGCTTTTCTATGTCCTCGGTGCTGTGACCCCATAACCGTTTCCAGCCCGAATTGAAGCTCAATAGCTGGCCGGTACGGCTTCTGACAGAAATAGCCAGAGGCGAATTTTCGATTACCGCCCGGCTGAATTGTTCGCTCTGTCGCACGGCATCTTCGGCCAGGCGTCGTGCCGTTATATCCCGGATAAAAGAACGGGTACCGATTGTTTCCCCGCCCTTGTTCAGCGAGGATACGTCTATTTCCAAATAAATGGTCGATCCGTCTTTTCGAATACCCCTGAATTCATATCTACCCGGAGATTCTTCTCCACTGAAGCGTCTGTCGTGATAGGATTTTACTAAATCATAATCTTCGGGGTGCACCAGAGTCTTGATTGTCTGCTTTATCATTTCCTCATGCGTGTAGCCGAAGAGCTGACATAGCTTGTTATTGAAATAGGTTAACCCGCCGTCGGCATTATCGACGAGGATGGCGATATCGGCTTTTTCGACAAGGTCGCGATACCGTTGCTCGGAATCCTTAAGTGCAATTTCTGTTTTTTTTCGTTCGGTAATATCTCTTATGATAGCCTGAATTGCGACAGCCACACCATCCCTTTCTAACAGGGTCGGATAAATAGTCAGCCAGCGCAATTCGCCGGATATCCAGAACTTGATAGTTATTGGCCTTATAATTTCGCCGTGACGCGCTTTTTCCAGAAATTGTAAAAGCCGCTCAGTTTCTTCTTCGGGCAATCCCCCGAAATCAAAAATCGTTTTACCTATAGCCTGTTCCGGAGGTTCTCCCGAGATACTCTCAGACGCTCTATTGCAGTCGATTATAGTACCTTCAAAATCGACTATTAAAATGGAATCGGGCGAGGACTCGAAAAGAATCCGGTAATTTTCCTCTTTTTCACGCACGCCCTTTTCGGCATCTACTCGCTTTGTTGCATCATAGGCAACAATAAGTGCGGCAATTGTATTCCCTTCGTAATCGAGATACGGTTGCACGCTGACATCGTAATATCGCCACTGATTATTGATAAAAGTCTTAGCTTTCTCATAATAGATATCCCCGGTATCAATCACACGCCGGATATTTTCTATTTGCACATCGGCAACTTCCTTTGGAAATATGTCCCACTGAGTCAGACCCACAATATCCTCAGGTTTTTTGCCGACCATATCGGCACCGATATCATTGATAAAAAGGAGCTTGCCATCATAATCAAATACTGCCAGACTGCCCCTGACATTTTTTACCAGTAACCGAAAACGCTCCTCGGAAACCCGGAGTTTTTTCAATTCCTCTAAAAGCTGCTCTTTTGACTTCTGGCTGTCATCCATTATCGACTCTCCAATATGTAAACCGGGCACCGCCCGATAAGGACACCGGCAACACTATTTTAACAGAAATCCGCTGGTTACGCAAGCGCAATCGGAATATGGATATAATGAAGAACCTCAAAGATCGGTAAATTTAAAGCGGATCTTTCTTGAGATTGAGCTTGTTTGTTGTCGGCCGATTATCGGGATATACGACTGTCGCCCGCCCGTTCGACATTTCCTTAAGACGGGCTATAGCTCCTTCAATCAGGAAATCCGGTGTGGAAGCCCCTGCCGAAAGCCCGACCACCTCAATCTCACGGCCGTCTTTATTAAACCACTCTTCTTTAATATCATCGGCGGCATTGAACAGATGGCTGACACCGCAAATGGCCGATGATATCTGCGCCAGTCTTTTGGAGTTGGCGGACGTTCTTGAACCGACCACCAGGATCATATCGACCTGCGGAGCCAGATCCATGATGGCGACCTGGCGCTGATTGGTGGCATTGCAGATCGTATTGAATATCTCGACCTGCGGAAATTTCTTCCTGACCAGCTTTTCGAATTTGTTGAAATCGGCTACACGGGCGGTGGTCTGGGCGGTAAGCGCCAGTTTTCCTTCGATGTGATTTATCGATTTCAAAATCTCTGCTTTTGGTATAACCCTGACGCGCCCCGGAGCATGACCGACAATTCCTATTGTTTCATCATGATCGGGGTCACCGAAATGCAGGATTTGATAACCATTTTCTGCTAACTTATGGATAATTTTGTGAATGCGTATTACAAGCGGGCAGGTCGCATCGACAATCTTCAGGCCCTTTTCCCCGGCAATCCTGAAAATCTCCGGCGAAGCTCCATGTGCTGAAATAATAATGGTCCCGCTGTTTATATTATCTATCGAAGATGACTGACCAAGACCGGCCATGTCGAATTTCTTAACGATAGCATCATTATGGACTATTTCATTCAATATGGTTACCTGACCGCCTTTCCGCATGGTCTCTTCGGCAATCGAAATCGCTCTTTTTACACCCATACAGAAACCGTAATAACGGGCAATGATTATTTTTTTTAATTTTATCATCAGGCAACCACAGTATCGGCCGTGGACTAATCTACTTTTCCGAAGAAAAATAAACTTATCAGGCCTTCGATACAAACTTATCGACAAAAAACCGGGTCAGCGCCAGATCATCATCCAGTTCAGTATGAAATGAACTGACCAGGCAATTCCGAGAAGACAACAGAACCGGGGAATTCTTATAGGCGGCCAGGACCGCAACACCCGGCCCGACCCGCGAAACCATCGGAGCCCGTATAAATGAGGTTTTCAAAGAGGCGGCATTCCCGTTTAACTGAGCCGTGACCTCGGTAAAAAATGAATAAACCTGCCGTCCATAACCATTACGTTTAACCGATAAATCGATGGCATTCAATGGCCGAACCATATTGTGATCGACTTCCCGGGCCAGCATTATCATGCCCGCACAGGTACCCCAGACCGGCATCGATGCACAGAAATCGACCAGAGTTTCACGCATCTCAAAACGGTCGATCAAATTACTCATGGTTGTGGATTCGCCCCCGGGAATAATGAGACCGTCAATGTCTTTCAATCGATCCGCCCGGCGTATTTCGACACTGGAGATATTAAGCCTCTCCAGTTGACTCAGATGGCGTTCAAAATCGCCCTGCAAAGCCAGGACGCCGACCATAATATTTTTCGCCGTCGCTTTCATGGAAATCGGACAATCGTGTTATCGCACCTGGAGCAGGTCGTCTTCGGAAATCGACGCCGCCGAAATGCCCTTCATAGCCTCACCCAGACCGCGGCTGCACTCGGCCACGACCTTGGGGTCCTGATACTGGGTCACGGCGGTAACAATGGCCCTGCCCGTTTTTTCGGGGTTGGCCGATTTGAAGATCCCACTGCCGACAAAAACCGATTCCGCTCCCAGCTTCATGACCAGCGCGGCATCGGCCGGAGTCGCCACCCCGCCGGCGGCAAAATTCGGCACCGGCAGTTTACCAAGTTTGGCCACCATCTTGACAACCGTCAATGGAGCCGAAAGCTCCTTGGCAATCCCATTGAGTTCTTCATCACTCATTGTTGTAAGCTGCTTCATGGCCGATGATATCTCGCGCAGGTGCCTGACCGCTTCGGAAACATCCCCGGTACCGGCTTCGCCTTTGGTACGTATCATGGCGGCACCCTCCGAGATCCGCCTTAAAGCCTCTCCGAGATTTCGACAGCCGCACACAAAGGGGACCTTGAATTTCCACTTATCGACATGATATTTGTTATCGGCCGGAGTAAGGACCTCGGACTCATCGATAAAATCGACTTCCAGCGCCTGAAGCACCTCCGCCTCGGCAAAATGACCGATCCGGCATTTGGCCATGACCGGAATACTGACCGCCTTTTTAATCCCCTCGATAATATCGGGATCGGCCATGCGGGCGACACCGCCGTCGGCTCTGATATCCGATGGAACCCTCTCAAGAGCCATCACTGCCACAGCACCGGATTGCTCAGCGATCCGGGCCTGCTCAACACTGGTGACATCCATGATGACGCCGCCCTTCAGCATCTCGGCCAAACCTACCCGGATCTTGTATTCTTTATCTTCGAAATTCATAGCTTCATCTCCTTAAAAGACTATTCTTTCAAGCCATCCCTTATAAAAACAATACGCTCTGAACCCGTGTTCCGCCACAAAAAGCAAAATCTGCGGGCGTGACGTAACTTCACGGTCGAATCCAATCGCTCGACGCAAAATATAACTATATTCGCAGGGAAAAATCAACCCCATTATCATTGAAATAAGAAGATCTTTTCTCCAAAAGTAATTAATAAAACGGGGAAATCAACGGCAGGCGGAGAGATATTACCCGGCTCGGGAATCCGGACTGACAACAATACGGCAGGACCGGTTACACCAATCCTGCCATACATCGAAAACTTGTTATAGATTACTTTTTAGATTTATCTTTGAGAACAGCTTTGTATTTGCCGAAGTTGGCGCGTGATAATGCCTTCTTAAAGTGATCCTGCTCCTTAATCCAAAAGTCGCGCATCTTGCAGTTCTTATAATGCTCACAACAGTTGGCGCTTTCAACACAGAGATTAAGTGTTATGGGACCATCCATAGCCTCGATTACATCAAGAAAAGTTATCTCTCTGGCCGTTCGAGCCAGACGATAACCGCCTGTAACTCCCTGGAAAGACACCAGAATACCCGCCCAGGTAAGGTCTTTCAATATCTTGGCCAAAAATTCTCTCGGGATAGATTGTGCTTTAGCAACCTGTCCAATTGAGGCCAACTGCCCCTTGGGCAAACCGGCAAAGTGCATAACTGCTCTAAGTGCGTAGTCGGCTTTTCGTGATAATTGCATAACGCCTTCCTTTTACAGATTCATGCCAATTGTTTACCATTCTTTATACGCTTTAAATGATGAGTAATATGGACAATACTTACAAGTTTTTCAAGCGTTTTTTTTAATTTCATTCATTTTTTTATAAAAACAAAATTTTGCAGGCTCTCCACTGAAAATTCTGCTCGAAATAAAACAAAAAGAATAATTTTAGCTATAATAAGTACATAATAATCGAGGTTTTATACCAAATTCCACGGTTGTTCGCAACGGCTGATTGAGGATTAAAAAGACATATAATAGCTAAATATCCGTATTACCTCTCTGTAATTTTCATGATTATATTTCTTTTTTTCAACTGATTGATAAAAAACTGCGGTTCCACAGCGGTTTCCTGGGGCACAACACCCTTATGGGCGATATTTCCATTACAGGCCATCCAGGCGATTATCGCCACCGGAAAAGCGGTTGTCCGCATCATCGAAGTCAGACCGGTCCGGGTGTCCTGCCGATCGACAATTTCATAAACTATATTTTTGTCCTGACCGTCCTTCTTCCCCTCGAAAATAAGCCTGACCAGAACCATATCGGGATCGTTGAAACTAAGATTCTTTTCCAGGACTTTTTTGAAAACCTTTCGGGGCTCAACATTTACATTATTCACACGGACCTCGCTCCGAGAGCCTAAGCCTATCTCCAGCATAGCCTTGAACAGCCGGCAGTGTCCCGGATAACGAATCGTTTTATAATCCAGAAAATCGACCACGCCTTTATAGGTATCCGGCAGGGTCGATGTCCCCCCTGATGTATAGAAGGCTTCAAGGCTGCCGATCCCGTCAAATTCCAGTTCCTCGAGCCCGGTCATCGGATTGACGATCTTTTTCTCGCCGTTTTTAAGAATGACAACCGGCTCCCAGTACTCGTTTATAAGCCCCTCGGATGAAAACACCATCTGGTAGTTAAGCGGCGGTCGCGGATTCTGCGGAAGTCCCCCGACCCTGATTTTGAGCGAATTGACTTTATCGAATTCACTGATTCCGGCCGCAGCGAGAATCGATACCATACCCGGGGCAAGACCGCAATCAGGAATTACCGTAATACCGGCCTCTGCGGCTTTGTCATTCATGGCAAACTGCGATGCCACCACATCATTATTGCCGCCCAGATCAAAAAAATGCGTTTTGGAATCAATCGCCGCCCGGGTGAGCCCGGGATTAAACCTATATGTCACCGCCGAAACGCAGGCATCATAGTCCTTAAGAACTTCCGCGACTTCATCCTCATTACCGGCGTCAATCCTGCCCGCGACAGTTATATTATTACCGTACTTACGGGCAATTTCTTCCGCCAGATCGAGATCGAAATCATAAAGCCCCACTTTCTCGACATTTTCGGCACGGCTTAGGTCATAAGCAACGGCACGTCCCATCAACCCCGAACCAATTACCGCTATTTTCATCCTTTATTATCCCCTTCTCTAAAAACAGTCGCAATTATAATATCCATTATGCTTTTTTTCAATCAATATTTAAAAAAATGTCCGGTTAAATTTGTCTGAAATACACAAGATCCACAGTTTTATATCAATTGAAACCGCTTGCGAATAAGCCACTCGATCGCCAGCGACAGTACAAATACGGCCAGAATCCAAAATTTATTCCACAAAATTATTTCTTTTTGAATCGATACCGTAACCCTATCCATAGTCAGCACATTCGACAGAGAATCGGCTTCATCACACTTGAAATATTTCCCCCCGGTCAGCATGGACACCGATAACAGCGAACCAAAATCGGGCCGCTTTTGATATTCTTCAATAGAATAACGTTCCAGCGCGATCTGACCGCTGCTTTCCTTCATAATATTTCCATCCTTTTCGACAATCCCGATATACTTATATCTACCGGGTGAAAGGATGTCGAATTCGGCACGGTACTGACCTTCCCCTTTCTCGACAAGTTGCACCACGGTCGAATCACCTTCACGCTCCCCGACCAGCGTTATATAACCAGAGGCGCCGGGTATCGGACGAAATCCGAGATCGAAAACAAAGGCATTGAAGCCTATAATCTCACCTCTGGTATAGACCATCTTGTCCGGCACAATCCTGATCGGATCGGACTCACTCCGCACCGAAAGCCAGTTGATCACTCCATCAAGCAGTTGGCGATACTCCTTATCGTCACCCCCAAATCCATAGCCGAAAAATCCCCAGTGCCAGAACGGTAAAGCGGCCGTCGCCATGACTCTGCCGGCTCCGAAATTACGGACACCGATTACAGGCGGGTCCGCCCCTTCGGCGCCCAGTCCTGACGTCACTAAAATCTCCGAATTGGGTGGAATTGAATCGGTCGGAATAAGAACCTCGAAATGCGGCAAACTTTGCCATGTTTCACGGATTGCCTGGCGATTGTCGGCAATTCTCACCGCCGGGTGAAAAAGGTAATTTTCCATCGGACTGCCGTTGAAAGCAACATAGGCCGGGCCGCGGCCGCCGCGGCTGTTGATAAACGGCAGAAAATCGTCAAGCCACCGGGGAAACCGGTCCTTCAAGTAATTTTCCCCCAGTATAACCAGCATACTGCCCCCCCTGTCTTTGATAAATGAATCAAACAGGGCTTTTCGTGCCTTAAGCGATTGCATATCGACGTCATAAAGAATTATCAGGTCGTTTCGGTTTAAATCGGCCTGGCTGTTGGGGAAACTTCCCGAAAGATATCCCCCTCCTTTTTTGAATATCACCTCGGTCAGTTCAATCGACTCGGAGCGGGATAGAAATCTTTTAAGAAAGGCATATTCCCAATCAGGATGATCGGCCACAAGGAGAACATTAAGTTTGCTTTTTAAAACCGTCATGGAAAACGAACGGGAATTATTTTCGGTCGAAAGCTCATTATTCAGCCCCTGAATATTGACTGTAAAAGTCTGCTGGCCCGGCCTTTCAGGCGTCATTTTTAACTGTACTTCATGGCGAAGATTTCCTGCCGGCAACGATATCGTTTCGCCTGTCAATGTCCTGCGGCCGCTTTTTATTTCGATATTGGCCCGTTCATTCTTCATTCCCTGCCACTCCAGATGCACTGTCACAACCGTCGGTTTGCCCGCAAATACAACCTGGTTATAATCCAGCCCGGTAATTGCAACATCCTTTTCGCCGGTCTCCATTCCGATACCAATAGAATAAATCGGCGATCGCGCCCGCAACGCGGCCTCTGCCGGAGCCACTCCGCTGTTTGATATCCCGTCAGAGATCAAAAGCCAGGCTTCGGAAGGCGCGGCGATTTCCTTGTTCGATAATGCACCGATTACTTCGCCGATGGCCGTAATATCCAAATTTTGTGAACCGGATCCGCTCAGCAATTGCCCGGCAAAAGGCTCAACTTTATATTCAAAAGCATCTTTTATTTCAGCAAATAAGTTAGATGATAACAGCGAATCGGCGCGCTCGGCCCGGCTCTTGCCGGCCTCCACATTTTCCATACTGGCCGATTTGTCGATTAGTACGGTTAATTTAGGTTTTCGTTCGTATTCGCGCCGGTAAGAAATAACCGGTTCAAACAATGCCAGGAATACGGCTATGATTGCGGTAAGCCTTAAACCCGTCAGGAGAATCTTCATCCCGGTCGAAAGAGGCGGATTTGTACGCCGGTAAATATAGACTGCAAATAGAACAAATAAAATAAAGATAAGCGCTGTAAAAAACGGTTGCCCGGTGAGAAAATCTATCGAGAGTTCTTTTATACCAAACATATTTTATTATACAGAAATCAATACAATACGAGGCGTTTTTGATCCTTATCGGCAGCTAAGAGGCCCGGGAGGTGGAAAACTCGACCATGCCGGAGAGCGATTTATAGTATGATGAGCCTTTAAGCTCCTTCACCATTTCGAGGCCCTCATTGGCAATTTGCACCGCCCGCCTGTGAGCATAATCGATTCCGCCGGCATCATTGATATACCCCAGTATGGTCCTGAATTCTCCCTGATCAATTCCATTGCCCAGAATCCTCAGAATCTCCCGCTGCTTTCCTTTGTCGCCGTTGCGCAGTGTATAAATCAGCGGTAATGTCACCTTGCCGGTGATCACATCATTACCCGGCTCCTTTCCGGTAACATTGGCATCACCGACAAAATCAAGAAGATCGTCTGCGATCTGGAAAGCCGTCCCCACTTTTTCGCCGAATTTCGAAAAGCGTTCCCTGGTAGATCCGTTAACACCGGCCAGAATCGGGGCGGCTTCGCAGGAAACGGCAAAAAGCGAGGCTGTTTTATCAGTGATAATTTTAAGGTATTCTTCTTCCGACAGATCATAATTCGAGGTTTCCTCGACCTGCCGTAACTCGCCCACAGAAACCCGTTCGGTGGCATATGAAATGGCCGCTACCAGTTCTATCGACTGCGGCGCCACCATCGTTCTGAAAGCCTTGGCAAACAGGAAATCACCCATTAATACCGCGACCAGATTGGTCCATTTAAAGTTGACTGTCTCCAACCCCCGCCTCAGATCGGAATCATCGACCACATCATCATGGAGAAGTGTCGCTGTATGAATGAGTTCAATGGCCAGCGAGGCCGAAATTGTGTTCTCGTTGTAAAATTCGGCCGCACGTGACAGCAAAAACATCATTGCCGGACGCATTCTCTTACCCTTGGAGCGCATCAGATGCTGGGCGATTGAGGTTATCAGCGGGGTTTCACCCTTCAGGCATTCCGCCAGACGCCGGTCGAAGATCGTCAGATCCTGTTCAACCGGTTCGATTAGTTTTTTGAGCTTGTTTTTATCCATATTAATTGATTTACGAGGTCTATTCCCAAAAGCTCTAATAAAACCTAAAGTGGCCTTTATAATACCGGAAATGTGAGATTATGTCAAATCAATTATTGTCTGGCTCTTTTGAGAGAATATGACACATCTCACAATAGACGTGCCCCGACTTCGATTAGAGAAACCGGTTATTTTTTTCGTCTGTTGCGTGAAATATAATGCGGCGGACGAATAATTGTATCACGTTTCCATTTATCGTCATCCCGTTCGGGATAGTCAAGAATATAATGCAGGCCGCGCGATTCCTTGCGTCGTGATGCCGACCGGACAATCAGGTCGGCCACGGTGGCGATATTGCGCAGTTCTATGATACTGTAAGATACAGGATGACTGTAATAATATGAATTTATTGCCTTTAGAATCATCTTCACTCTCTGTTGGGCCATCTTCAGACGATCGGTCGATCGGACGATACCGAGAAAATCCGACATCAGGCGGTTTAATGAACGGCGGTCATGCGAAAGGACAACCCTCTCCTTTTTCTGGAAAATCGACGATGCCAGCCATTGCTCGGCCTCGGGAGAATCGGGGAATTTATTTTTTTGAATGAATTTTACTGCATCATCGGCGGCAAAATCAGCCATTACCACCGCTTCCAGAAGCGAATTGCTGGCCAGGCGGTTGGCCCCATGCATACCGGTGAAGGCGGTCTCACCGCAAACATACATTCCAGAAATATCGGTTCGGCCATGAATATCAG
>Ga0209834_10001200_pt1 | contig 14741 bp, 15 predicted proteins | sample Mar14236cmmetaG_FD_184134 | JGI IMG/M metagenome (GOLD analysis project Ga0209834, IMG submission 184134) | Marine hydrothermal vent microbial communities from Guaymas Basin, Gulf of California to study Microbial Dark Matter (Phase II) - Marker... ...
TTGTTCTTTCTATGAAGCTCAACTTGAAACCTTTGCAGCTGTCTCTGTTTCAGATTTTCAATAATCTTCAAATCCTTGCGTGTTTCAAGATACTCTTGTCTCAGCCGTTCTTCCTCTCGAAGCATTTGTTGAAGCTCTTCCTGTTTTGAATTCAGATCGTTCACCTTAGCGTCTATATGCAAACGCCACAAAAACATATCTTTTCCAGACATGCCCTTTTGCGCAGTATTCTGAAAAGCAACCCAAAGGTCCTCTATCATCTGCCTCATTGTCTCTATTTGAGAAGAAATCTCTGCTATCTTGTACCTAACAGACGCAAGTTCCAATTTAACTTGCTGAAGCTGACTTGCTTTTAGTTTGAGCAGTTTCTCGAGGCGAAAATCAAATCTCATATTAGATGTCCTCCGAAATAATTATATCTCACCGTGGTAGAATCATACTCGATAAGACCTGCGGGGGTGAATACATGAGCATGCTAACAGATTTTAAAATGACAAAAGATGGACTTGTCCTGGTTGTCAAAGATTACGACAATCTGGAAAACGTTCTAAATGAAATAACTTCTCGTATTGCAGAAATGGGCAACTTTTTCGCACAAGGGGATAAAGTGATGCTCCTTGTCGAAAACAACGAGAAGCACACCAGAGATATGCCAATCATTGTCGCTTCACTCAGAAAACTGGGACTTGAAGTCTCTCAAATTTTGATGGGTTCCAGCTCTGGAGACAATGTGAGGATTAGAAGTAGAATGAAGATGATCGAAGAAAAGGATACAAAGTCGGGAACAAAGGTAATTAAAAAGAACCTACGATCGGGACAAACGATTGTGCACTCCGGTGATGTCTTAGTTATAGGCAATGTCCACGCCGGAGCAGAAATAATGGCCGGCGGCTCAGTTGCCGTTTTTGGAAATGCGAAAGGTGTTCTGAGAGCGGGATTAAATGAAGGAAAGCAAGCCGTGATAGCTTCTGTATGCCTTGAAGCATCTTTGCTGCAAATTGGGGGAGCAATCCTGAGGGAAGTTCCTGCTTTTTCGGAACCCTCTGTGGCCCATCTGAGAGAGGATAATATCGTAGTAGAACGTTTGAATGAGTTAAAATTTGTTGAGGAGTGATACCTTTGGATATCAAGAAAATACTTGTTGAACTGTCTAATACTGATGGTCCTTCTGGTTATGAAGAAGCTGTACTGCAAAAGATCGAAAAACTGATTGCTCCATATGTTGACAGAACCTGGCGTAACAGCATGAGTACCTTGATAGCTGAGAAAAGGGGGAATGGAAAGGGTAAGCTTGGAGTCTTTGCGCATGCGGACGAAGTGGGTTTCGTGATATCCAAAATCGAGGAGGATGGCTTCGCTCGAATTGAAGTTACTGGAGGCATAGATCCAAAAGTTTCCATGGCACAGCGCGTGAAGATATACACAAGAGATGGAGCCACATCAGGGGTGATAGGGTTTTTAGCCCCTCATCTTCAGAAGGAAGAAGACAGAAAAAGCATGCCTCATCCTGATAACATCTTCGTAGACATATCTTGTTCGGAGAAAAGAGTACGCGTTGGAGATGTGAGCGTGCCAGATGTTGAAGCTTGTGAAATCAACAGCAAAATAAGCGGGAAAGCTCTCGATAACAGAAGCGGATGTGCTTCGCTTATATGGGCAGCCAAAATGCTCCAAAAAATTCGCAACGAATGGGATCTGTACTTCATCTTTTCCAGTGAAGAAGAGATAGCAGGACCAGGTGCGAGGACCATAGCCTACGAATTGAACCTGGACAAAGCCATAGTCGTAGATGTGACACATGCCAATGAAAAGGTGCCTGGTTACCCGTTGATAAAATTGGGTGAAGGGCCCGTTCTAACGATAGGGCCCATGGTAGACAAAAGTTTCAAAGACAAAATTAGCGAGATATGCTCGAGAAATGGCCTAAAAACCCAAATTGAACCTGCACCCATCCACTCAGGAACAGATGCCGATGAGGTGCAAATTGCCAGAATAGGAATTTCAACGACGGTTGTTTCTATTCCACTGTTGTTCATGCATTCTCCAGTGGAAACAGTTGATCCCAAAGACGTCGAAGAGACAGCAAGATTGATAGCCGTTGTTGCCGCGGAAATGGAGGTGTGAAAGTTGTTGTATCTAAAGGAGCTCACAGAAATAGGTGGAGTTTCAGGAGACGAATCGCGGGTTCGTGATTTCATCGCTTCTAAAATAAAAGACAAAGTAGACGAGACCCACGTTGACAAACTTGGAAACCTTATCGCCCTTAAGAAGGGAAAGAAAAATGGGAAACGCTTTTTACTCGCCGCTCATATGGACGAAATTGGATTTATGGTAACAAATATTGAAGATGATGGAACTCTTTCGTTTTCACCTATCGGAGGCGTCGATCCTCGTGTCGTACCGGGAAAACGAGTTAAGATCGCGGACAAAGTTACAGGGGTCATAGGCTACAAAGCTATACACCTTCAAAAGAAGGAAGAAATTTTTAAGGTGCCAGCATTCGAAAATCTAAGGATTTACATAGGAACAGACTCTAAGGAAGCTTCATCAAAGCTTGTGAACATAGGAGACTCAGTGGTATTCACAACCGAATATCGTGAGGAAAACGGCAGAGCGACAGGAAAAGCATTTGATGACAGGGCTGGTTGTTCAGTGATGATGGATCTCATAGACAACATCGACAGGTACGACTTTGATGTGTATTTCGCCTTTTTAGTGCAAGAGGAGGTAGGCCTTCGTGGAAGTGCCGTTATAGCTGAACAAATTCAGCCGGATGTTGCCATTGTGCTTGAAGGAACCACTGCCGGAGATAATCCGGAAGTTCCGGAGTACAAATGGGCAACTCATATTGGTGATGGCCCAGCTGTAACTTTCATGCACAGAGGGTACGTTGTGAGTTCCAAAGTCGTGCAAAACATCATGAGCATAGCCCAAAAGAATGGTATACCCTATCAAGCCAAACGAAGAACCGCTGGTGGAACAGACGCCGCGCGACTTGCAGGAACATGGAGAGGTGTTCCATCAGGTGTGATTTCTGTACCTTCAAGGTACATTCACAGTCCAGTTTCAATGATCGATCTGAACGATTATCACAACACTGTGAGACTTGTTGAAAAAATACTCGATGAAGGGGAGGTATTCTTCAAATGATAGAGACTATTCGGAAACTTGCTGAAGCTTACGGACCAAGCGGTAGAGAAGAAGACGTTCATCGCATAATACTTGAGGAACTGAAAAATCATATCGACGGCTACAAATTTGATAGGGTAGGAAACCTGATAGTGTGGAAAGATGGGAAGAGTGGAAAGAAAGTCATGCTTGATGCTCACTCAGATGAGATAGGTCTCGTTGTAACGAATATAGACAAAAACGGCTTCCTTAGAGTGGAAACCGTCGGAGGGGTGCCACCACATCCCTATGTTGGTCAACGGGTAAAATTTCCACAATGCACTGGAATAGTTTACGTGGAAGGGGAAACATCACAAGATATGAAGAAAAACTTTTCCAATTTGTCTTTTGATGTGATGTACGTGGACATAGGTGCCAGCAGTTACGAGGAAGCTCAAAAAGTGGCACCAATTGGAACATTTGGAGTATACGATTCACGCTTCATGCAAAACGGCGATTTCCTGACATCCAAGGCGATGGATGATAGAGTAGGATGCGCTGTTGTGATAGAAGTCTTGAAGCGACTAAATTCACCAAACAACACGGTTTACTGCTCTTTTTCAACTCAAGAAGAAATAGGTCTTATGGGTGCACGTGTGGCCGGGTACGACATTATGCCTGAAGCCTGTATAGCCATAGATGTTACAGCCTCTTCAGATACTCCAAAAGCGTTTAAGAGACATGCAATGGTCTTGAAAAAGGGACCCGCTATTAAGGTGAAGGATAGAGCCTCCATAAGCGATAGAAAAATCGTGGATAAGCTCATTGAGCTTGCTGAAGAATCCGGTATTCCCTATCAAATGGAAGTTCTGATAATGGGAGGTACAAACGCGGCGGCTTTTCAAGCAACTGCTTCAGGAATAGCCTCAGCCACAGTCTCGATTCCAACTCGGTACGTCCACACGCCGAGTGAAACTGTACATTTAGATGACATCAAGAACTGTGTGAATTTGCTGATAGAATATGTTCAGAAGGGAGTGTGACAGTGGCTGATCGTAGGAAAATCAGCTTCTCGGAGACCCATGCACGACTGCTTGCGATCCTTATAATTGCGCTGTGTGCGGCGTGCTCTTTTTTCGCAGTGGCAACGTTCTATCTTCTAAAGACAAGGTCTAACGTAAAGATTGAAATCGTGGAATTAGCTCCGCCTAAGGTGGAAACACCGGAGTTCGAGGAAACTGTGAAACTCACAGAGATCCCATTGTCGACTCCTACAGAATATTTAATAGAAGAATTTGACTATCAGAAGATAATAGTAGGGGCAACGGAGGTAGTTGAGAAAGGAACGCAAGTCTCAGTTTATACGGTGGACGGTGAAAGTGCGCTGAAGATCATAAGTTCTTCAGGCACGGATTATGTTTTTGGCAAGTTAAACGATGATCTCTACACGGTAGCTTTGATTGGAGACTACGCTGCGCCCGGTATGATACCTTCACGAAGCCTGTATGGGGTGTTCGTATTCTCTCTAACAGATAGAGAGTACGCATTTGAAAAACTGCTCGCAATGAGAGCCGCTGGTTATCCATCCTACTTGATGCACTTTATCAAAGACGCACGGGACTGGTACTCACTGGTGCTCGGAGCATTCACAGATATTGATTCTGCTGAGGGTTTCAATAGCACTCTTGACTGGAAGAAAGTAATGCAGGTGGCGAGTGTATCTCGACCGGGTTTTGTGGGGCGGATTTCTCCATGAAACTTTCCGTGGGAGAAAAAAGAATTCTCTTGATCACTTTCGCGGGGCTACTGATTCTCCTGGGCTTTGTGCTTCAGCCACAAGAGGAAAAATCGACCCCGGGAGAATCTGAAAATGCGAGATCGCTGGTAGAATTTCCCATAGATATAAACACGGCAAGTTATGATGAACTGATCCTGCTTCCCGGAATCGGTCCCACGCGTGCAAGAGCTATAATCACCTACCGCGAAGAGAACGGGACATTTCATAGTATTAACGAGGTTCTCAATGTTTCTGGGATTGGAGAAACAACACTGAAAAATATACAGAACATGATAACAGTAAAAAACACGCACCAGGTTTATGAAAAAAGCGGAAAGATAAACGTCAATACCGCTTCAGTTGAGGATCTTTGTGAACTCCCCGGAATTGGTGAAGTCAAAGCAAATGAAATCGTTAAATACAGAGAAAACAGAGGACCGTTCAAAGTTCACGAAGATCTCCTGCAAGTTCCTGGGATCGGGCCAAAAACGCTCGAAAGAATATCAAACATGATTGAGTTTTGAGGAGGTGCACTCAGTGAAGAGATTCGTTACCACGATTTTCGCAACAAGTGTCGTTGTGATACTGATAATTTTCTTGATGGGCTCACAAGGTGACTCAGGTAGTTCCTTAAAAATAGCGTTTGTAGATGCGAACAAGATCACGCAGGAATACCCAAAAATGATTGAGCTCAACAAACAGTACCAATCTGATTATGGATTCTATCAGCAAAAGTTAGCTGAAATGAACAAAGAATTAGAGGATATGGTGAATTCAGGTGCTTCTCAGAGTGACATTGAGGCCAAGCAAAAGGACATTCTGACGAAGAAACAGCAGTACGAGAAACTTCTTCAAGACGAATATCAACCTAAAATGCAACAGGTTTTCAACGAAATGGCAGAAAAGATAGAGAGTTACGCTCAGATGATGGGTTACGACTTCATTCTTACCAAGCAAGCTTTTCTCTATGGCAACGACATCTACGATATTACCGAGCAGTTGTTAAACTATCTCAAAGCGGAATGAAATGCGCATTGAATGCAAAAACCTTGTTAAAAGGTTTGGTAGGAAGATTGTTGTAAACAACGTCGATATTTCGGTCAGTCAGGGGGAAGTGGTAGGACTCCTCGGCCCCAATGGAGCGGGTAAGACGACGATATTCAACATGATACTCGGAGTCGTGATTCCGACCGCTGGCAAAATAACGCTGGACAACGCGGACATAACAAGAATTCCGATAAGCCGCAGGGCAAGAATGGGGATCACGTACTTGCAACAGGAAACTTCGGTGTTCAACGGCATACGAGTTCGTGAAAACATCGAACTGGTTCTGAGCTTTTTCACAAAAGACACAGTTCAGCTCAAGAAAAAGACAGAAAAGCTCCTTTGTGAATTCGGGATTCTGGAATTAAAAGATCAGTACGCAGGTGATCTCTCAGGAGGCGAAAAAAGGCGCCTGGAGCTGGCTCGAATGATGGCTTTGAATCCTTCCTTTTTGCTACTCGACGAACCTTTTGTGGGGATAGATCCCAAAACAGTGAAAGATATTCAAAGGATGATACACGCGCTCAAGAATAGGAACATGGGGATCATAGTGACTGATCACAGTGTCGAGGCTTTGGTCGAAGTTGTTGACACGCTCTATGTGATACACAAAGGTAAGATCATAGCTCACGGCAAATGCGAAGATGTGTTGAGTGACGAAACAGTGAAGGAGGTCTATCTGGGCATATGATAGTGGGTGTAGTCGGTTATTCTGGAGAACCTGACAAACCCCCAGTAAAAGGTATACAGAACATCTGTGTGGAACTTGGAAAAAAGCTCGCGGAAAACGGATACACTGTTTTCAATGGCGGTCGTGATGGCGTCATGGAACTGGTTTCCAAAGGCGCTTGTGAAGCCGGTGGAACAGTAGTTGGAATTTTACCCAGAGGCGTTCCTGGAAACAAATATCTGTCGCTGTGTGTGAAAACCCCATTTGACATGCTGTTGCGGTCGTTCGTTCTTGTTGAAAACTGTGATGTAGTTGTATCCATTGGAGGGCAAGTTGGAACGGCCATTGAGGTACTCGCCTCTTACTCAAGAGGCATTCCAGTTATTTTATTGAGAGGAACTGGTGGCTGGACAGACAACTGCGTGAACATTCTCATCGATAATAAGTATTTCGATTCAAGGCGATCATCTGAAGTGTTTCAAGCCACAAATATCAATGAAATAATGAAAACACTTGAGAAACTGGGAGGAAGAAGACATGGTTAGAGTCAGATTCGCACCAAGTCCCACCGGCTATCTTCACGTCGGCGGAGCGAGGACAGCTCTTTTCAACTGGATGTTCGCACAGAAAAACAGAGGCTCTTTTGTACTCAGAATAGAAGACACAGATCTCACCCGCTCTACCAAAGAGTCCGAGCAAATTATCATGGATTCTCTCAAATGGTGCGGTATCTATTGGGATGAAGGACCAGATATAGACGGTCCCTACGGACCTTACAGACAAAGTGAGCGCGTAACACAGGGTATATACAACGAGTACGTCAAGATTCTTCTACAAAGAAGAAGAGCTTATTACACGGTTTACGACAAAAATGATAGAAACAAACCCATCCTATCCACTGAGAAGTATCCGCACAGTTATGTTGAAGCCGGTCACGATGTTACCGTTGTCTTCAAAGTTGAAGATGGAGTTACCAGATTCCACGATATTATGAAAGGAAATATGGAGTTTCAAAATTCGGTGATAGACGACTTCGTAATAGTGAAATCCGACGGCTTTCCCACCTACAATTTTGCTGTGGTAATCGACGATCACTTAATGAAGATCACTCACGTATTTCGTGGTGAAGATCACCTTTCAAACACTCCAAAACAGATAATGATTTATAACGCTCTCGGTTGGACTCCACCAGAGTTCATGCACATTCCCTTAATTCTTGGATCTGATAGAACCCCATTGAGCAAAAGGCATGGTGCAACCTCAGTTGAGTTTTTCAGAAAGAGAGGAATACTCAGCGCTGCTTTGATGAACTATTTGGCTCTCCTCGGATGGAGTGTTGGTGAAGAGGAAGTCTTTATCATAAAAGAAAAACTGAAGGATTTCAATCCCTCGGACATATCCAACAAAGGTGTGGTTTTTGATCCTCAAAAGCTTGAATGGATAAACGGAAAACATCTCAGATCACTGGACCTTGAAGACCTGCTGAATGAATTCACCCAGTGGTTGAAACACGTGGGTAAGCCAGTACCTGAGCAAGACAAAGATTATGTACTGCAAGTACTCAAAATCTGTAGAGAAAAAGTCAATACCATGGAGCAGCTCTACGAGTTTTCAAATCCCTTCTTCAACGACTATGTTGAGTATGATCAAGAATACATAGACAAATACTTAAGACTCGAATGCTCTCGCGAAGTGTTGATTAAAAGCATCGAAGTGCTAAACAAGCTCCAGGACTGGTCTGTTGATTCCGTGGAAACAGCAATTCGCAAAATCGCGGCAATGAAAATCGCTTCTAAGGGCAAGACATTTCAAATAATACGAGGAGCCGTTACAGGAAAGCTTGTAACTCCTGGGCTCTTCGAAACAATAGCTACCTTGGGAAAGAGAAATAGTTTACAGCGACTTTCACACACAATTGAGTTCTTGAATAAATTGCGCTGAAAAACAAAGAAGTTATTTGTTTCGTAAAAACGGCCATGCCCTTAAGGCATGGCTTTCAGCATGATAAAAAAATCACTGCCTGTCACTCATAATAGATTCGATCTTTGTCTGACTTGGAGGGATCATTATAGAACGAACCAAGACCATTTTGAACAATATCTTTGTACTTAGGGGCGCTAACAACTATTGGCTCATCGGCATGCTTCCTCGTCCACTGTTTGAGTATCTCCTGAATGACTGAAGAATGCTGTCCCACTCGTCTGTCCATAGAGAATCCCTGTTCATCGTAAGGAACATATAAAAGCCCCTTTTTCGCAGCTTCCAAAACAAATGGGTCTTTCCCATCGACGATTAACTGAGGAGTCTTCGCCGCTGTGATTTGATCCAAATGCACTCCAGGCGACTCAAGCAAGAACGGATAAGCATCTGACCAATCTCCAATTTCTCTGTGAGATAGACCTCTGAAGGAGCTTGGTGATGGTTCCACGTGATTTTCAAACTTTTCTTTTCCCTTGACGAACAGTGACGCGGCTATTGCAACGCTTTTCGATTTCTCAGGTGCGACAATACAGTTCGTGACCGGAAACATCGCTTCCGCCTCATGAAGATCTATGACAACGTTTATTCCTTCCTTTCGAATCATTTCCATCGTCGCATATGTTATCTTCTCAGCCAGGAAACCGTCTGGTCTTCCGGGCCACGCTCGGTTGGTGTTTCTCGCATCAATGTATGAAAGCAATTGTCCATCCGGATAATGGACGAACACATCTGGATCTGGCCATTGATCAATTGCTTGAAGTCCTCTGTCACCAACCCGAAACTTTTTTTCACCCCAGTCAGTCTTTATAGAGAAATACAAAGGAAATCCTCCACCAGGCTGGGCTCCAAGTGAGCCACTTCTGTTGAAGTGAGGTATTATGTAAACGGTACCCTGCTCTACTTTCATGTTTTCAATCAGCAGATACGCTGTGAGAGCTGCAGAAGGTTCATTAGCGTGAGTTCCAGCTATTATTAGGACCTTTCCTCCCTCTTTTTCACCTTTTAGTTCAAACACATCGGTATCGCCAACTGTACCCGCGAGATCAGAGAAATACCTGCTTAACTTGAAAACTTGAGTAACACCAGATCCAGCCACGACTTCTTCTTTGAAGTTGCGCTGAATGTACAGAGGAATTCCTCCAGCCAGAACGACAAGAGCAACTGCTCCAATTATTATCCATTTTCTCAAGGACACGTCTTACCACCTCTTTTCTACTTCATTCTCAGAAGCCGGAGTATCAACGGGATCAATGCGAGAGCGTACAAGATTTCCTGCGTCACACTTTTTGTTTTAATGAAATTCCATATCAACATTACACACACATATGCGGTCATCACATAGTACAAAACAGTAACGAATCCCAGAACCATGTCATCACCCCTTTTAACCCGCGAGCATCAAGAAATCGAGACTGTTGGCAAAAATAACTAAAATCATTCCCACAACAGTTATCGCAATCCAGGGAACAATACATTCCTTAAGAAAGGATCCATAAGCTCCCTTGTAACCAACAGTATTCACAGTTAAGCGTCCTATCAACGCAGTTGGAGGTAAGCCATCACCAAGAGGCCACATGAGACTCAAACCAGAGAGCACTAAAACTGGATTTATACCCCTGGAATTCAGCATCCATATTAATGGGATACCAAGGACAGTTGCGGCTCCATATGTCAAAAGTCCTTCTGATACTGGAATTATGAAAGGCAACAGAATCCACACCACTGTCAATGGTGCGGTCACAACCCACATAGACACAAGCCCTTTCACACCGTTCATGCTCATTATTTGAATCAGCATTCCCACTACAGCGGTTGTTGCCAAGAGCGGAGTCAGTTGGGCAACAGTTTCTTTGCTGACTTTTATTATGTTGACTCTTCTGTAATTGAAAAGCCAGGCTACCAAACTGCTCAACGCAAATGTGAGTGGAAGTCCGAAGACTGGAAAATCAAACGGCCATATTCTCGGGGCTACAAGCAGAAAAACAAGCACTACAAATGGCAACCACACGCTCCATGGACTCAATCCTTTTGGCTCTTCTATATCCTTCATAGCTTTCTCTTTATCTATTCTTTGCGCTTTTCTACCCAAGAAAATCATAGAAAAGATTCCCAAAATGAGAATGGGTACAAGAAGTGGCATGGTGAATCCGACATAAGGAATAGCTGTTCCAGCACAAGTCATCATTGCCCAGATGTTAACAGGAGGCGCTGCCGCACTTAGACCTGCAATTATGAAAATAATGGCTGATACCCGAGATTTTGAAAGCCCCATGGCATTTAATGCAGCAGCCACTGTACCTCCAACAACCAGTACAGAGATGCTGCCAGCCCCTGTCAATGCTCCCGGAACCAAGATCACAAACATCAGCAAAATTAGCATCAAGGTCTTTCTGCTGTGAAAAGTACCAATGATTCTTCTGACAATGTAATTTGTTCCTCCGGACTCCTTAATTATGTTCATGAACAGCGTCGCAAAGACGAAAATCAAACCAATGTCCAGATAAGTTACAGATCCCTCAGCTATGTGGCGGAAAATAGAAAAACCAGCACCGCCGGCAATACCCCCTCCAACCACAGCAAGGAACATGCAAAGCTCTGTTGATGCTTTAAACAGTTTTCCCACTGCATAGGCACCAATCATTACCAAACCAGCTATAATGGTTTGGGTGTATATCGCTTCTGCAGGCAAATTCATTACCTCCCTTATGGATCAACAGTCAAAGCACGACTGAAATGCCAAAAGTATGGGGATCACAGGCTGAATAACTGAGCAAATGTGTCCAGCAGATCAAAAGCGGATTCTATTTCAAGAATGGGTATGTTCTTTTCTTCGGCGATGGTGGTAAATCTCCCATCTTTGTTTGTGTCTTGAGTAACAATTATGAGGTCAGCATAAGGAGTAACCGTATCTATCATAACTTCATTAGGACTTCCTGGAAGTCCTCTTCTAATCTCACCGCCTATCGCCACAACTACTATCTTTATTTTGTTCTCCTTGGCGTAGCTTATTAGCTCTTTGAGCCTGGCAACTTCATCTTCAACAGACAAACCTGAAGCTCCCATACCTTTAAGACTTGCACCCAAAGCAAACATTATTGTTTTAAACGGTGTTCCTTTGGGCTGTTCGGAAAGCACCGTGACATGCTTCCCAGTTCCTGATTTCGCTCCACCAAGACCAACGCCTGCTGCAAACTCATCTTTCGAGAGAATGTCGCAGTAATCGTACTTCAGCCCCACTTCATCAGCCACGTAATTAACAGTTTCAACTTCAGCACTCTGCCCAGCAGAAGTTATGACGACAGGGAGCTCGAGTGTTAAAGAGCTCGCTTCTTCACCCAATATCATCAGACCAATCATTAAAAAGGCGCTTATTATCAAAATTTTTTTCACATCAAACACCTCCCCAGAACTCGTAAAAACGCCCGCCCTGATAAGAGCGGGCGTATATTATTAATTACTCTTCAGGCTTCTTATAACCCTCGGGGCCAAAGATGTGACCTTTGTCGTAACCAACAGCTTTCAGCCACCAGTCAGGATAACCAACAGAATGTCCTACCTCTGGTATGTTCACATAACCATCGGAGTACTTGGTTATCAAGTAGTCATTGAAATCCCATACTTCCTGGCGTACTCGGTCGGCGGTATCGGCACAGTAGTTGGTCAGAAATTCTTTGCACAGCTCAGGATTAATATCGTAAAGTTGCACCGCCGCTGACTCGATAGCAGGCTGCATTGCAAAGAGTCTACCTTCAATCTTTTTCTGAAGTTCCTGAATTTCGGGGTACATGTAGCTCCACTTCAACTCTGCCCAGTTGCCCATGAAGTTGAAAGCCCAGTAGTTGATGTTCCTGTCAAACGATTCAAGACTTCCGGTTTCATAGCAATCTGGAATATCCGTAATACCGCAATAGAAAGGCACTAAAACTGTTTCATGAGGTGCTGCTGCTCCCCACCATACAACGCCGCCTACCGGATCAGGAAGCCATCCTCTTGTCTGCGAAACGAATACATACTGACACCTGAATATTGATATCGCTCTTTCCCAGCTTCCTTTGACAAGTTTGCTTGATCCAGAATAGCGATTCGGATTTCCAAATGGTCCTGCAGCAAGTCCTTTCGTCAGATCAAACTCTGTTCCTTCATAATGATCCCTGAAAAGATCTATCACATCAGCTACTGTCAGTTTCTTCTCAGGCTTCACAGAGAAAGGATAGGCCTTTGTGTAAGGACCCTCCACATACGCAGGAAGATTCAAAGAGGGAGCCACTCTGCTGAGCACTCTCCAAACTCTTCTCAAGCTGTAGTAAGGTTTCGAATACTCACCAGGACTCACTGTTTTCAACCAGTCAAGGGGTTCTCCACTGCTCGGATCGTACCAGCCGGCTTCGGCCGTCACTTTGAAGAGATTTGGTGAGTACATCATATCTGGATCATTCGGATCGACTTCTCTTATTCTGAACTCGTTGGCTTCCACAAAAACTTCACCATCTGGCACCTTTTTGGCAACCCAAAGAGCGCTCTTCTTGTCGGGAGAAGCACATATTTCGAAAACCCAGGCTTCTTCCTTATCCACTACTGTTAAAGTCTCTCCCCAACCGTAGTATCCATACTTAACGGCAAGATCTCCCATCAACTGTATTGCTTCTCTCGCCGTTTTACACCTTTCCATTGCGACTCTGGAAAGGGCAGCAACATCGAATATACATTCTCCTGGCTTTGGTCTCGCGTAAACCTTTGCAGCCGTTGTACATTCGCCTATGGCAAGCTGGTGTTCATTCATCACACCGTAAACCGCGTCGAAATACGCGTACGTATGCTCCACCTGGTCTATGTATCCAAGTGGCTCAGTTGGTGGATATCCGGGAATATCGTAGTTTGGCCCCATGTCCTTACCCACATAGCGCGGAAATTCTTCGATAAACGGATACACAGCTCTCTTGCTTCCAGGCTCATGATCGGCAGCGGGTACATAGACAAGTCTGAAGTCACACGACCCACAATCCGCAGAATGACTGGTCATAACCGATCCATCTGCGGAGGCGCCTTTTGTAACGATAATGGTGGTACACGCCCAACCAGCTACCGCTACAAACGCCAAAAGCAAAACCATTAAAAAAAGCCTTCGCATCACAAATCCCTCCTTATTTAAAAATATTCGGGTTAACCCCGTTAATCACAACACCTTCCTTCACCGTAATTCTCTTCAAGGAAATAAAGCAGTTCAATGAGATTTTCAAATCTCACAAGTTTTACCGTAAGCGATTCTGACTCAACGACAGCTTCATAACCCATAGAAGAATTTTCAGCGGTTACAACCATATCTACGAATGGAAGAATGCTTTCCTGAAATACTTGCTTCACTCCGATATTTTCAGAACCTTCAACGTTAACATCAATAACGATCACCTTACCACAATTTTGTTTTATCATTTGAGCAAGTTTCACTACTCTATCCACTTCGTTCTCATCGATTTGCGCGGTGTCATCAACGATTATTATCAAAGACTTGTACAAATCACCAGCGCTGTAGTACTCACAAAAAATGTTGTCCGATCTCTCTATCTTTGAAGATCCCAAATGAACGCCAAGAGACGCTTCTTCTACAGTAACGTTAGGAGCAAATTCATAAAGTTGCCTTACCTGGTCCAAAAAGAACAAAACTGTTGCTGACTCTTTCTCTTGGCCAAATCGTGTTATCAGAACAGGGCATTTTAAACAAGGATACTCTCTTCCTTTTGGACAATCAGAGCAGTTGCAACCACTTTGCGAAGGAGCGTATTGAGAAGCGCACGTAGCAAACATCAATGAAAACGCAAAAAGAGTGATTAGAATCGTGGCGAGAAGTCTTTTCAAAGTGAACACCCCCAGGAGAATCTCACCTACTGAATAATGAAACAGCGAATCTTTAGAAATATCATAGCACAATTTTTCATATCATTTTCGTGATATATTTTATGAAACAAAAGGAAAACCTAAAATCAAAAATACTCACATCTATTAAAGAAAAAGAGCTTGAATAGGTGGGATGTCAAAAAAAAATATAAATTCAACAGTGTTGTGCCAAATTTAAGAAGTAATAAGAAGTGCTCGCATATGGATAACTTTTTGGTTTTTCCTGCGTTAGCTACACGTTCTGGAACAAGCAATGGACGCTTGCCAGCG
>Ga0209834_10001203_pt1 | contig 14721 bp, 11 predicted proteins | sample Mar14236cmmetaG_FD_184134 | JGI IMG/M metagenome (GOLD analysis project Ga0209834, IMG submission 184134) | Marine hydrothermal vent microbial communities from Guaymas Basin, Gulf of California to study Microbial Dark Matter (Phase II) - Marker... ...
TAACCCAAAAAGTCATTGACAATTACAAGGTCGTTTTACGGGTTTATAATTACGGTACGCTGCAGGAAGCTCAGTCGCTTAATTCGCAAATGGATCGTGCTATTAAAAAAGCTTCCATCGGAATTCAGCGTCACTCCATGTATTTCAACGGAAAAGAATACATTAAATGGGTGAAAGTGAGCTACATGATGATGGGTGAGGCACATTTTTACAAACAAGATTATACCAGTGCCCGCAGGGTATTTGATTATGTGTCAAAACAGTATTCCGACGACCCGATCCAGTATGAAGGCTATCTGTGGCTGGCTAAAACATACATCGAAACCGAGCGTTTCGAAAAAGCCGAAGCGGTCATTAATTTCATGCAAAGCAAAAAAGATGAGAATAAATTTCCGGGAAGCATAGAAAAGGAACTTCCATTTGTTATTGCCGACTTTTACCTGGCACAGGAGAAGTACAACGAAGCTTATCCTTATCTTGAAAGATGCCTCGAGGTAGGTAATAAAAGGGATATAATTACACGTGTTTATTTTATTCTGGGTCAGATCAACCAAATGGACAACGATCTGGAAACAGCAAGTTACTATTACAAGAAAGTTATCAATCGTAATGCCGAATACCGTATGGCTTTCGAAGCCAAAATGAACCTGGCTAAAAGTTATGATGAAAATACGGGCGATAGCAAGGCCATCATCAAAACATTGCAAAAAATGGCCAGAGAATACAAAAACCGTGATTTTCTCGACCAGATTTACTTTGCCCTCGGTGAAATTTCCATGAAAGACGGAAACAAGGAAACAGCAATTGACTACTACGCTAAATCAGTACAATTCAGCGCAACAAATAACTACCAGAAGTCTGAATCGGCGCTAACCCTGGCAGATATCTATTTCGATGATAATAAATATGAACTGGCGGAAGCGTACTACGACACAGCTGTATCATTCCTGCCTCAGGATTATCCCGACTACGAAACCATCAAAAATAAAGCCTCCGTATTAACCGATTTGGTGCAACTTGCTTCTACTATTAAGTTACAGGACAGTTTGCTGTATCTGGCCAGCCTTGACACAACAAAACTTTATGCACTCATCGATAAAGTGATCCAGCAGGAAATTGCTGCGCGCGAAAAAGAAGCAGAACTGGCTGACGAAGGAGGAGTACAGTTTGTGGATGTAGGACAAAGAAGCAGAAACCCGAACGTTCAGACAGGGAAGTGGTATTTTTATAATACGGCTGCTTTAAGTTACGGGTATTCGGAATTCATTAAAAAATGGGGTAACAGAAAACTGGAAGACAACTGGAGATTAAGTGATAAACGGCTGGTAATGCAGTCGTATGGGGATGATCTGGCGGAGGGGGATGATCTGAACCCGGACGATTCCGTAGCGATGGACCAGTCAAATAATCCGGAAAACCGGGCATATTACCTGAAAGATATTCCTTTTGAGGAAGAACAAAAAAAGGCTGCTCATGAGCTGATCATCAAGTCGTATAAACAATTGGGTTTTCTGTATCTTGAAGACCTGAGAGATACTACAAACGCCCTGGAAACGTACTTGTCATTTCAGGAAAAATATCCCGATAATCAGTTTCGGCTCGAATCGTGGTATGCGCTTTATAAAATTTACAATGAGCGGGGAAACCAGGAACAGGCAAGTTATTATAAAAGCCTGATCTTAAGCAATTATGCCGACAGCGATTATGCCAAAGTTATCACTGACCCTGAATATTTCAATAAAATTGGTGAAGACAAACAACGGGCATTGCAATTGTATGAAAAGACATACAAAGCATTTACACGGGAGCAATATTTCAGGGTAATTACTTATGCCAATAATGGTCTTGAAGAATTTTCCGAAGATACAGCCATCGCTCCCCGGCTTATGTACCTGAGAGCAATATCACTTGGAAAAGTGGACGTTCCCGATACGCTGTATGCTTCTTTAAAGGAACTGATCACCTTGCATCCTGCCAGTCCGGTAGTTCCAATGGCAAAATCCATTCTGAACACCCTCAGTACCGAATACGGTGTGGGAGAACCCGTAGCGGGATTTAACAACCAGGCAGACAGTACGCAGGCAATTCCGTCCATATACACATATGATGAAAACAGCATGCATCTGGTGTTGCTAATTGTTAACTCGAAAAATGTAGAGATCGACCCGCTTAAAGTTCGCTTATCCGATTTTAAAAAGAAATCGTTCAGCCTGCTTAATGTTCGGATAAAAAGCCTGATGCTGGATAACAAAACAACACTGATCACCATTGGTAATTTCGGAAATAAAAGAGAAGCCGGAAAGTTTTATTCGGCACTTTCCTCGGATGAATACGTTTTTTCAGGCCTGAGTCCCGATGATGTTGCTGTTACAACCATATCAGTGGGCAATTACCCGGTATTTTATAAAGAGAAAGATGTGGAAGGTTACCTGCGCTTTTTCAAAAAGTATTACGAAAACGAGAAATAAAAAAGGTAAATTAATTTATACATAAAAAAGTGAAAACATTGAAAAACGGATACAGCGAAAACCAGGCGCGGAATATCATTGCGCTGGGTACAAAAATTAAAGGAGATCTTGATTCAGATGGTGATTTCAGGATCGAAGGTTCTTTAGTGGGCACTGTCAGGGCCAAAGGAAAAATCGTGATCGGTGAAACAGGAAATGTTGAAGGGGAGATTTACTGCCAGAATGCGGATATTTCAGGAACAGTAAAAGCCAAACTGGAAGCCGGCGAACTGACAACCTTAAGAGCAACATCAAAATTTTCGGGCGACATAACTACCAAGAAGATATCTATCGAACCGGGAGCTCTGTTTTCTGGTTCTTGCCAGATGGCTGCATTAGCAACAAAAACAGAAAACCGGCCAAATTTTGCTACGCAAAGTGGAAAAGAAAAATCAAAAGGACAGCCCGCTTAAATTTTATGCCAGGTATTCCACGCTCGCCATTCAAATGATCGTTATCATTGTTGGCGGCGCATTTGGCGGCAAAGCACTTGACAGTAAACTGGAATGGGGATTCCCTGTATGGACTGTTGTATTTACTATTTTAGCGGTAATTATTGCCTTATACCTGGGCCTGAAAGATTTGTTTAAAGGAAAATCATGAATAAAACATTTTTAAAATTAGCTAAAGGATTAACTATTTATGCGCTCATTATTTCTCTTATCAGCTTAGCTGTCGACCTCTGGCTGCCTCAAGTGCACATTACACATGTATATTTATTCCTGATCGCTTTTATTTATTCCGTTCACTTTTTACTGACCGGTAAACTGACACGGGCCATGGAAGATAAACCCAACAGGTTTATCAATACCTATATGCTGCTGAATTTCGGTAAATTGTTTTTATTCATTATTGTGATTGCCGTATATGCATATACGCACAGAGATGATGCTGTTTCATTCGCCGTTACATTTATGATTTACTATATATTGTTCACAGCCTACGAAATCACTGTTTTGTTAAAAATTAATAAATAAAACCGGTAGCACGATTTCATTCTCCCGGCTTTCGTAATTTTGATACTCAGACCGCTCAAAAACAGCTAACCGCATGAAGGATAAAAAATGGTATAATAAAATTACCAACAAGTTTCGCCTTGTTATTCTTGACGACCAGACGTTTGAGGAACGATTTTCCATGCGACTTACCGCGCTGAATATTTTAATTTTTCTGGTAAGTATATCCATTGTGATGATGTCGATCACATTTTTCTTCATAGCCAACACTTCTGTCAGAGAGTTTATTCCGGGTTATCCGAATGTTGATCAGCGAAAACAGATTTATGAATTGAACCTGATGGCTGATTCGCTGTTGTACGATATTCAACAGAAAGACAGATATATTCAAAACATCAAAAATATACTGGAAGGAAATATCCCGGATGATGCTTCAGAAGAGCCAGTCGGTTTAGAGGTGCAAATTGATACCAGCGGGATGAAAAAATCGATGGAGGACAGTATGCTCCGTGCTGAATTTGAATATCAAAATCTGTACAGTTTATATTTCACCGAACAGGACCTGCAGGAAAGTAAATCGGAATCCTCCATCAGGAGTTTTAATTTCTTCCCGCCTATAAGCGGGATCATTACGGCTAAATTCAACCTTACGGAAAAACATTACGGCGTTGACATTGTGACCTCTCATAACGAAGCCACCAAAGCAACCCTTGACGGGACGGTCGTTTATGCAGGATGGACACTTGAAACCGGTTACACTATTGCCATACAGCATCAGCAAAATCTGATTTCAATTTATAAACATAATTCAGTACTCCTGAAAAAAGAAGGTGATTATGTACATACAGGCGACCCTATTGCCATCGCAGGCAACTCGGGGAACTTAAGTACCGGTCCTCATTTACATTTCGAATTGTGGTACAACGGAACGCCGGTTGATCCGGAAGAATACATCATTTTTAACTAACAAAATTTGAAGAAACGAATTGCCATACTCGGTTCCACAGGTTCTATCGGAACACAGGCGCTGGAAGTAGTCAAAGCACATATCGATCTGTTCGTTGTGGAGGTGCTGACGGCATATGACAACTTCGACTTGTTGATCAGGCAAGCGGTAGAATTCAAACCGAATGCGGTAGTTATCGGTAATGATGATCATTATCAGAAAGTACGCGAAGCCCTCGACCCGCTGAATATACATGTGTATGCAGGTGATGATGCCATTCAGCAGATCGTAGAAATGGAATCCATCGACCTGGTGTTAATGGCCATTGTGGGTTTTAAAGGCTTGAACCCGACAATTAATGCGTTAAACAACCGGAAACCTTTGGCTATGGCCAACAAGGAAAGCCTGGTGATTGCCGGTGATATTGTTGCTTCAACAGCATTAAAAACAGGAACACCCATAATTCCCGTCGATTCGGAACATTCAGCTATATTTCAATGCCTCATGGGCGAGCTGAACAACCCGGTGGAAAAAGTGATGCTTACTGCTTCGGGCGGACCTTTCAGAGGATATACAAAAGAGGCATTAACAAAAGTGACTGCCAAAGAGTCGCTGGCGCATCCCAACTGGAAGATGGGAGATAAAGTAAGTGTCGATTCGGCCACTCTGATCAATAAAGGCCTCGAGGCCATAGAAGCTAAATGGCTGTTCGGCCTGCAGCCTTCGCAGATAGAGGTAATCATACATCCACAGTCCATTGTTCATTCCCTGGTGTATTTTACTGACTCATCGGTCAAAGCGCAGTTAAGCATTCCGGATATGCGGCTGCCCATACAATTTGCTTTAAGCTACCCCAACAGGCTGGGCAATAATCTTCCCTCGCTGGATTTATTACAGATAAGCGCTCTTACTTTCGAACAGCCTGATATCGAAATTTTTCGTAATCTTGCACTCGCTTTTGAGGCGATGAAAAAAGGGGGTAACACACCCTGCATCTTAAATGCAGCAAACGAAACAGCCGTTGATGCATTTTTGCACGACCGCATAGGATTTGTAAATATTCCGGAGGTTATTGAAAAATGCATAGAACAAATACCCTTTATTGAAAAATCCGGGATGGAGGATTATGTGGAAACGGATAACATCACCCGGATAAAAGCAAACGAATTTATCAAAACGATCAGATAATACAGCATGGACATAGTTATCAAAATATTACAGCTTATTTTAAGCTTATCCATATTGGTCATCGTACACGAGTTTGGCCATTTTATTGCAGCTAAGGCATTTAAAACACGGGTAGAAAAATTTTATCTCTTTTTCAATCCATGGTTTTCCATTTTTAAATTCAATTACAAAGGAACAGAGTATGGCCTGGGATGGCTGCCTTTGGGCGGGTATGTAAAAATTGCCGGTATGATTGATGAGTCGATGGATAAAGAACAAATGAAAAAGCCGCCGCAACCCTGGGAGTTCAGATCGAAACCGGCCTGGCAACGCCTCATCATTATGTTGGGTGGTGTATTTATGAATGTGGTTCTGGCTATTGTTATTTACATAGGCATTCTGTCGTATTACGGGGAAGAATACCTGCCTACTTCGGAAGCAAATAAATATGGGATCAGTGTGGATAGCCTGGCACAGGAAATGGGGTTTCACAATGGAGATAAGATTATCTCTATAGACGGGGAATATGTGGAAGATTTTCAGAAAATCCCGATGAACATCATCCTGAACGAAGCCAAATCAGCACAGGTAATTCGTAACGGGCAAACGATCGATATTGTATTTCCCGAAGGAAGCCTTTACAAACTGGTACAACATAAATCCCCGGTATTTATTTCTGTACGTTTACCATTTATCGCCCGCTCATTTACCAAAGAATCGGCGGCCAAAGAAGCCGGTATGCAAGCCGGTGATACTATTATTGCCATCAACGGCGTGGAAAAAAGATTTTTTGGCGAATTCCGCGAAGAAGTACAAAAACATAAAAATCAGGATGTAGTTATAACCGTAAAGAGGGAAAATGAACTGATCGAGCTTCCTATACATCTGGACGAAAATGGTCTGCTGGGTGTTTACCCGAAAAACGACCTGAATGAATTCTTTACGCTGAATAAAAAAGATTACAACGTAGTTCAGGCCATCCCTGCCGGATTTAACAGGACATGGGTGGGCATTGGTAACTATCTGAAACAATTGAAACTGCTGTTTTCGCCTGAGGTGAAAGCTTACGAAAGTGTTGGTGGATTTATTACCATCGGCAGCATTTTTCCTGCTCAATGGCACTGGGAGAGTTTCTGGCGGCTCACCGCTTTTCTTTCCATTATGCTGGCCATAATCAATGTGTTGCCCATTCCGGCGCTGGACGGTGGCCATGTGTTGTTCCTGTTGTACGAGATCATTGCCCGGCGTAAGCCCAGCGACAAGTTTCTGGAATATGCACAGATTGTCGGGATGATCATCCTGTTCAGCCTGCTGATTTTGGCTAACGGGAATGATATTATTAAACTGTTCAGAGGATAGTTATTATCCGCTTATTCTGCCACTTTTTCTTTCAATGATTTAAATCCATTGCCAAGGATTTCATTGGCGTTGATAACGGTTACAAAAGCATTGGGGTCAATACGGTTGATATAATCCTGTAACATCACCGTTTCGCGGCGGTTGACTACCGTTAAAAGCACTTCTTTCTCCTTTGTGCTGTACAAACCTTCACCTTTCAATAAAGTACCACCACGGTTCAGGTCGTGAATGATCTTATCTCTGATCTCCTGAATTTCATCCGATACGATCAGCAACACTTTATCATAATTCATTCCTTCCAGAATTGTATCGATTACTTTTCCGGTAATAAAAATAACGATGAGCGAATAAAGCGGGATTTTCCAATCCTGAAAGACGATCAGTCCGAGCAGTACTATTGTGGAATCCACAGCTATCATCAATTGCCCTACCGGCATGCGCGTATATTTACTGATCATCATGGCTACAATATCGGTACCGCCGGATGTGGCCCGCGATTTAAAGATTAAACCGAGGCCGACCCCCATAAACAACCCACCAAAAACTGATGATAAAAGAGCATCGCCTTCCACAAGGGGTTCGGATCCGTAAAAATAAGTCAACGAATCAACAAAAACCGCTGTAAGCACAAAACCCAATACCGTTTTTGCACCAAAACGCGGGCCCAGCACTTTTACACCTATGATCGTTAATGGGATATCAAAAACCAAGGCCATCAAACCAACCGGTGTGCCAAACAAATGGTGCAATACGATGGATATACCGTAAACACCCCCCGGTACTATTTTGTAAGGTGTTATGAACAACACAAATCCTGCTGCCAGTATGAATGATCCTACTACAATAAGGCTGTAGTTTTTTAAGCCCCTTTTACTAAACAATTTATCTTTCTGTAAGAATGCCATGATGGTATGTTATTTATAAGTCCGACAATCGAAAAAGTGCGCAAAAGTAAGAAGTTTAAAATACCGGCAATACTTTTTATGAAAATATTCATAATTAGTTAATTTTTACCGGCTTATACCGTGTTAAATCAGTGACTTAACACAATAAATTAAAGAAAGTCCGGAACCAGAATTTCCTATTAAAAGTCTAAGACTTTTAATTCTTCTCTGGTTTAAGTTGAAACTTAAAGGAGTGAAAGAAACTTTATGGACATATTTTTTATTGGGCTGATGCTGTCTAAAATAATGACAGCAGGATCATGGCTAATATGAAAGCAGGAATTAAGCTAAATAAGGCTATTTCCATAGATTTATTCAGTGTTTTCATGGCATATGTATTTAGTGAATACTTAGTAATACAAAAGTGGCAGATCTTTTCATGGAATTTTTAATCGTTTTCCGTAGTATTTAAAAATAGCAGAATCCAGCCAGTAGCCGAAATAAATATTTTCTTATTTATTATCAGGTTTTGAAAAAGAAAAAAGTAACTTTTAAAGATCAACCGCCAAGAAATTAGTATTTTCCCTGCAGTAAAATTAGTGACCTATGAAAATGTTTTTAAGCTTATTGTTTGCTCTGTTTGCTGCTGGATTATCCACATATGCCCAGGAAAACCCTTCCACACAACAGAACAAGATATTCTGGAAGCTTTCCGGAGATCATGCCATTGTGTGGGATCTTACAAACAAAACAAAACTGCCACACAGTGACAATATGGAAATGGACGGGAAACGTGTGGCTGCCATCATCACTTACCAGGTAGATGAAAACAGGAAACTGATTATTGAGCGGGAGATTATCTATCCTCAATTGCGCATTTTCAGTGAATCGTCAGCCAACTACTGGCGGAAATACCGGGCTTACCTGAAAGACACTTATACGGATGATTTTCTGCCGGTGATCACACTGGAGAAACGGACGTTTGAACCCGGTCCGCTTGATTCGGTACGGATTGACGGTATGCTGCATTTCTACCACAGCAACAGTCAGGGGTTGAAAGTAGTGCGGACACTGCTTCCTTCGATGAATTACCGTTTGTTTACCGAAATATGGAAGATAACCAACACCACCGATTCGGCCAAAACACTGACCATAGGAAAGACAGAATTTATTCAGGAACAGGAAGGGCAAAACGGCCATTTCACACGGAAAGTTTATGCTGACGTCCGCGGCGGGGTCACCATCCTGCCCGGGCAGACTTTTACCTTTGCTGTATACTTTACGGCACAACTGGACAACGAGCCGCTGGTTGAACCGCCATTTTCTGAGGCTGTGTTGAGCGAAAGGGATTTGTTTCTCGACACCATCCGGCAAAATTTGATTCTGGAAACGCCTGATCCGGTACTGAACCATCTTTTTGAATTTTCAAAAATCCGGGCTTCCGAAAGTATTTACGATACCAAAATGGGACTGATGCATTCGCCGGGAGGCGGCAGGTATTATACCGGTGTGTGGGCTAACGATCAATGCGAATATGCATCACCTTTTTTTCCCTACCTTGGTTATAAGACCGGAAATACCGCAGCTTATAATTCCTATATGCAATTTCTGAAAAATATTCCTGAAGGGGATGGCCATTTCTGGTCGTCGTACGAAATGGAAGGGACGCTGACATGTTGTGGTATGGATCGTGGTGATGCTGCCATGATCGCTTTCGGCGCCAGCCATTTTGCTTTAGCCGAAGGAAACAAAGAAAAAGCGGAAGAACTCTGGCCGTTGATCACCTGGTCGCTGGACTACTGCGACCGCCGGAAAAATGAAGCCGGTGTCATCAACTCTGATTCAGATGAAATGGAAGGCCGTGTGGCTACGGGAGGTGCTAACCTGGCTACCTCATCGCTGTATTACGGAGCCCTGCGACAGTCGGCCTTGCTGGCCAAGGCTTTGGGGAAACCCGGCTCACTAATAAAAAAATATGAAAAGCAGGCTGAAGAGTTGGCCGCGAGCATAGAAGATTATTTTGGGGCTGAAATAGAAGGACTGGAAACATATCAGTATTTCAAAGATTATCCGTACCTGCGTCATTGGATATGTCTGCCGCTGGTGGTTGGCATTGACAACCGGAAAGAGGGAACGCTGGACGCTTTGTTCAGCAAACTGTGGACTAACAATGGCGTGAGGGTAGAATACAACCCGGATATGGAAGAACCCAACTTATTCTGGGATCGTGGTACATTGTATGCTTTCAGGGGAGCGTTCAAAGCAGGAGCTGCCAACAGGGCACTGGAAAAACTACATGCTTATTCGAAGACACGGTTGCTTGGTTTTCATGTTCCTTATGTGGTGGAGGCCTGGCCTGAAGGTAATATGGCGCATCTCTCGGCTGAAAGTGCCCTTTATTGCCGGATTTTTATCGAAGGACTGCTGGGAATTGTTCCTACCGGTTTCCATAGTTTCGACCTGACACCTAACATCCCCGATAGCTGGGATTATGTTAACCTGAAACATATCCGGGCGTTTGGGACTGATTTCGATATCATGATCGATAGGGAGAAGGAACAATTATATATTCGTGTAATTGAGGCTGGAAAAACTATTTTAAAGAAAAAGATCAACAACGGAGAATCTACTCACGTGAGTCTTTCAAAATAAAACGGAAATAACAATGTTCTTTACCAGAAAATTTTCTGGTTATGGACTATTTTATATCTTTGACCAAACAGTCAATACGATGAATGCCAAAGAAAAATTATTATCCGAGGCCGCAAAACTTTTTGCTTCTAAAGGTTTTTCCGAAACCGGAACCGATGAAATTGTTCGCAACAGTGGCGTTGCTAAGGGGTTGTTGTTTTATCATTATAAAAGCAAAGAGGGCTTGTTACAAGCGGTGCTTGAAAGGGCGTGGGAAGTGATTAGAAATAGTTGCGAGGTTGACATTGAAGATAAATCCCCACATCGTACGCTCAGAACTTTGATCAAACAAATGACCCGCTCACTGGAGAAAGATCATGACTACCGGAAATTGTATATGGCTGTTTTGTTAAACAAAAGTCTGACTCATAAACTTGATGTTGCATTAAAAAATCCTTCGGAAGCTTATTATGAAACTATCATACAACTATTCCGGAAGATGGGTAAGAAAAACCCACAACGATGGGCACTTTCATTCGATATTCATTTTAAAGGTGTTTCGTATGGTTATATGACCGAACCTAAAACGTTTCCACTGGATGATACCCGGCAGATGATGGTGGATATGTTTACGCGTTAAGATACTGTTTCTACCTCACCACCGGTGCACCCAGCGCTTCCAATTCTTTTTCAATTTTCGGGATTTTCTCTTCTGTAATCACCTGCAATCCTGCATTTAAAACATCCAGTTCCTTCCGGGCAATACCCAAACTTTGTTCATGCGTAGGTGTGGGACCATAAGTGGAATTCTGTACCCCTTCAGCAGCAACGCTTACTCTCGATTTAACGGTCGGGTTGTTTTTCTCGCCGATTTCGTTTTTAGACGGATTGCCGTTCAATTTTTCCATCAGCGTCATTAGCTCCTGCTTCATATCGTGCAGTTTTTGGTCGGGTTCACCCGGTGGAATTTCTGTCCGTTGCAGAGCCTTTTGCATGGCTTTCACTTTTGTGAAGGCGTTGTTCAGCTCGAGCGAGGTGGCTGAGATTTCTCCCTGAATTTGCCTGATTTCTTTCCAGAAAACCACCACTTCCTCCGGCGAAGCCCCTTTTAATACTCCTTTCTGCAATTGTTTTACACGGAAACTGATTGTATCACTCAGTGTTGTGACAACTCCGTCAATTTCTTTTGAGAGCATCACTTTGTATGTTCCCGGCACTACCATGGCCGGTAAACTCCAGCCGTAGCTGTTGTTTCTTCTTGCGTCAATGGCAATGGATGAAGGATAGGTAAGTTCCCAGGACACCCGGTGAAATCCTTTAGTAACAGGGGCGCTTATCTTCCGCACCGTATTCCCATTTTCATCAAATACGGTCAGCCACACTTTGGGAGGTTCCTGCCGCAGTTCCATCTCCACCGAATCCCAACCCGGAAAAGTTACTGCTTTATTTTCTTTGATTTGTTTTTTCTCCTTTTCCTGTCTGATTTGTCGTTTGGTTTTGTACCCATCTTTCAGGTAATAGGTAAACACAGCCCCAAACGGTGGGTTGGGTGCCAGAAAATCAGCTCCGCCCAGCTTGCCTTTGCCGATCTGCGGTATATACCACCATGCATCTCTGACAGAAAATAATGATGCTTCCTGTTTTAATTTTTCTTCAGTAATTTCACGTAAAGGACTGTAATCATCCAACACATAAAAACTTCGTCCGAATGAGGCGCCTACCAGATCGTTTTCTCTCCGCTGGATAGCCAGGTCGCGGAACGGGATGGTGGGTATGCTGCCGGTGAATTTAATCCAGTTCTTTCCTCCGTCCACGGTAAAATAGATCCCGAATTCGGTGCCGAGAAACAGCAGTTCCGGTTTTACATGATCCTGTACCAGCCGCCATACAATCGTTTTATCGGGCAGATTGCTGCGGATAGATTTCCAGTTTTTACCCTTGTCTGTACTTTTGAACAGATAAGGCGTCAAGTCGCCATATTTGTGGTTATCGAGTGCCACATAAACGGTATTGGCATCGAACAAATCGGCTTTGATATCGTTCACAAAAGATGTGGCAGGCACTCCCGGTAGGTGGCTTACTTCTATCTTTTTCCAGTTTTTTCCTCCGTCTTCCGTCATATTGATAAATCCGTCATCGGTACCGGTATAAATCAGTCCTTCCTGCAAAGGTGATTCGGCCAGCGAGGTGATTGTGTTGTAATTCGACATAGCGTTCACATCCCAGGCAGCATCCCAGCTCCATGTTTTATCCATAATAGGTAATGACAATCGTTCCTGGTTTCTGGTAAGGTCTCCTGATATAGCCGTCCAACTGTCGCCCCGGTCATCGGAGCGCCATACCCTTTGCGAAGCGTAATAAATACGTGCAGGATCATGCGGACTGACCAATATCGGTGCGTCCCAGTTATACCGTTCGTAGGGTTCACCTTCACCTGGCTGTGGCTGGATGAATACCCGCTCTCCGGTGGTCATATCTATTCTTGTAAGGTTGCCTTCCTGCGATTCAGCATAAATAATGTCGGGATTTCCGGGTTCCGTAGCAGGTTGGTGTCCATCGGCACCCAGCACAATATCCCAGTCGTCTGAAGTGATACCATAATATTTTAACGTACGCGACAAGCCGCCCTGTGTACCGTTATCCTGTGTACCGCCATAAATATGATAAATTGGTTCGGCATCGTCCAGGGCTAGTTTATAAAACTGCGTGATGGGCAGGTTTTCAGTGAATCGCCAGCTTTCGGCCAGATCGAAACTTTCGTAAAGACCACCGTCGGTACCTACCAGCAGGTAATCGGGGTCATCGTTGCGGAAGACTATCACATGATTGTCCGAATGTTTAAATTGTTCTTTTAGTCGTTGAAAGGTTTTACCGCCATCGTCCGACACCTGAATACGCACATCAGCCAGATAGATACGGTCAAAAGCATGTGGACTGGCATACAGTTCCTGGTAGTAATGTGGGCCGGTGGCGCCCGAAACGGCCTGTGACATTTTTTTCCATGAAGCGCCTCTGTTTTCAGAACGGAATACGCCACCTGTTCTGCGGTCCAGTTCAATGGCCGCGTAGATCACATCCGGCTTTTGTGGTGAGATAGCAAGGCCTATTTTACCCATGTTGGATGTCGGTAGTCCGTTAGTCAGTTTTTCCCAGGTTTCGCCACCGTCTTCCGAGCGGTAAATGGCTGTCCCGGGGCCGCCGCCCATATACGCCGCCACATTGCGGTGACGCTGCCAGGTGGCGGCATATATCCTGTCGGGGTTACGCGGGTCGAGCATGATATCGGTCACACCGGTCCATTGCTCATCGCCCAGTGTTTTTTTCCAGGTTTTTCCTCCGTCGGTTGACTTGTACAATCCGCGCTCATCACCTTTGTTCCACAACGGACCCTGGGCGGCTACCCAGATAATATCAGAATTTTCGGGATGTACAATGATCTTTGAAATGTGCTGTGATTCCTTCAGTCCCATGTTTTTCCATATGGCACCGTCATCAGTACTTCGGTAGATACCATCACCGAAACCCACATGGCGACCTCCAACGTTTTCTCCTGTTCCTACCCATACCGTATGAGGGTTATTCGGATCAATCGTCACACAACCAATAGAATATACCGGCTGGTTTTCAAATATCGGCACCCATGTTGTTCCTGCGTTTACGGTTTTCCATACCCCACCGGAGCCTACGGCCACATACCAGATGTTGTGGTTTTCAGGATGAACAGCGATATCGGCAATCCGCCCGGATTTAAAAGCCGGGCCGATACTTCTGAATTGAAAACCTGAAAAAGTGGCACTTGAAAACAAAGTGTCCTTCTTTTTCTCCTGCGCAAAAAGGTTAGCTGTTAAAAATAAGCCAGTCAAAAGGAATAAGATAGCAATACGTTTCATTAAAAACCGATTTAAAATTTACTCAAATGTACATGAAATTTTTTCTCTACTTTCGTTGCTAACAAAAGATGTAGTATGAAAAAGATCGTTCCGTTTATCCTTTTCCTCATGCTTTTTCAGAGTATTTTGGCCCAATTTGATGTACAAACCATTGCTGAAAAATCAGACTTCACGTCCACATCTACTTACGCTGATGTGATGCAATTTATTAAACAACTGGAAAATTCGCCCTTGTTACTTGTGGATACTTTTGCCGTAACGACAGAAGGCAAACAGCTCCCGTTGCTGATCCTGGCCGATCCGATGCCGGAAGGCCCCTCTGCTCTTAAAAACGACGATCGGATCGTGGTGTATATCCAGGCCAACATCCATGCCGGTGAG
>Ga0209834_10001205_pt1 | contig 14701 bp, 11 predicted proteins | sample Mar14236cmmetaG_FD_184134 | JGI IMG/M metagenome (GOLD analysis project Ga0209834, IMG submission 184134) | Marine hydrothermal vent microbial communities from Guaymas Basin, Gulf of California to study Microbial Dark Matter (Phase II) - Marker... ...
TAGCCATGGTGACATTATTACAAGAGAAGGAACTATAAAAGCCCTTCCAGATTATCGTGAGTGGCGTAATATTAGATATATGCACCAGCCCAAAGCAGTGGGTTTAGCGAAACATATTGGTAAAGATGATGGGGCTGAGTTAGATTGGAATGAAATTATTATTAAACTAGTGGATAAAGAAACAATTCACCAAGTACAAGAGGGAGTTCTTAAGGGTCTTTCAGTAGGTATTCTTTTTAATCCATTTGATTCTAACGCATGTGAGTGGTTAGAGGATGGTGGTTGGAAAATTAAAGAATATATGTTAGCGGAAATTAGCGTGGTTGACCACCCTGCTCATCCTAATGCAAGTATTATTGAAAGTGCTCTAGAAGCTGTGGCTGATAGAGAAATTCCAAAAATAACTGAAAGCTTGAAGATGGCTATTCGTACAGCTAGCTCTTCAGAAGAATTAGTTCCTCTTTTAAAAGCACTATCAATAGAAAAGGAAAAAGAAATGCCAAAAACAGATGAACTTATTAACGAAGAAGTTGAAGTAGAAAAAGAAGGAAGAGATTGGGACAAAGAACGTAATAGTCCTGAAAGCACAGTTGAGCCTACTGAAGTTGAAGAGGTGGAAGAAGCCAATGAAGAAACAGAAGAAATTGAAGAAGCAGTGGAAACTTCCGAAACTGTTGAAGAAGAAGAAGAGACACATTCCCCTTCCAATGAAGAGGAGGTAACAGAAGAGACCGCAATAGAAATTGAAGCTGAATCTGCTACAGAAAAAGAAGTTGTGGAAGAGGCAGAGGTTGAATCTGAAGAGGAAACTGAAGAAGTTGAAGAGGAAATTGATGAACCTGACGTAAAAGAAACTGAAGAGGAACTTGAAGAAGAGCTTCCCGAAAGTAACGAATCAGAGGAACTTTCGATTGAAGTAAGTGAAGGACTAACAATTGAAGAAAGACTAGATAAGCTGGAAGCTTTGTTACTTAAAGTTTTGGAAACAAAGACAGAGGACATTCAGGTTGCTGAGGTAGAGACTGAAGCAAATACTGATGTCGTAGTTGAGACCAAAGAAAAGGACTTAGTTAACCCAGAAGAATCTATTACACCTTCAAATAGAAAGTCTAACGTGGAAGTTGATAGCATAGAAATTGAGGAAGAGTCTACCAAAAGTGGAACAACTTTCTTTAGAAAACGTGCAGATTCAACTACACGTATTAGAAGAATATTGGACAATTTTGAATTATAAATAAATTACAAGGAGAATTACGATGCCTAAACTTTTTGGAGAAGAAACTATATTAAGAAAAGCTTTGACATCTGTTGATACAGCAGACCTTCGTTCTGAAGACCTTGACCCCGTTTTGCACGAGGAACTGGTTGAGAAACAACCTCTGTTAAGTCTATTTGATGTTGAGCAAGCACAAGGCAAAGTTCACGAATACCGTAAAATCGTATCACACCCTAAGGGTTGGTTCGAGGGTGAAAGTACCCCAGCAAATGCTAGAAAGGGAACTTACACTCGTGAAACTGTGCAGTTAAAAATCCTACGTAACTGGGGTGAAGTAACTGGCTTTAGTCAAGCTGTTACCGCAAAAGACCTAGATGCGCTGGCACTAGAAATTGACCTGTCTTTGCAAGGTCTATCAGATATTATTGAATGGAGCACACTATACGGCACAGCCGATGACCAAGGATTTACAGGCGACCCATATATGTATTCAGGTATTTTAGCTTCCATCTACAATAACGTAGCTTCAACTAATGTTATTGATGGTGGTGGTGATAAAATCACATTAGCAGAATTAGATGCTCTAATTGATGCTATTGATTATCGTGGCACTGATGGAGACCCAAAGTTCTTTATAATGGCTGGCAACATGAAGCAAGTTGTTGATGGTTTGCAAACACAAGTTCAAATGAACATTGAAAGTGCAGAGCTATTTGATGGTAAAGTTACCATGGGAACCTATGATGGACTACCAATTTTTAAAACCAATATGGTTAAACCAGCAACAGGTGCAACAGGAGTGACAGACCTAGCAGCCGCTGAAGGTTCAGATGTATCTTCAGGAGCAACAAATACTGAATATGGATATCGTGTATCTTCAATTACTTTTGAAGGTGAGCAAGTAGCGGTAGCGGAGGCTACTGTTACACCAACAGCAGACTATGACGTAGACCTAACATGGACAGCAGACCCAGATGCGTATGCTTACATGATTTGGCGTGAACCAGCAACAGGCGGTGGACATGTCCTTCGTGACATTATTCCTGCATTCACTTATGATGCAGCAGGTACAGTAAATGGTTCTGTAGAAAGCTATAATGATGCTGATTTCTCAGCAGGTTCAGTAAATGAAAATATACAATGCCTAGAAGCAGGGGAACAAATTATTATTTTAGCCAACGCAAGCAACAGAAATGGTGCATCATATCTTGGTTTGGTTGACAGTATGGGTCAACAAATTGAATCAATGGTTAGTTATGTACCTTTGGCACGCACCAAAGACAGCTATGACTTTATGTTGAAATCATACTTGTGCATGAAAGTGGTGAACCCACTTCTATTCGCAGTATTGAGACACGTAAAGACAGCCTAATCATAGGGTAGAAGAATAAAAACGTAACGAGCTAGAGTTGCTCGTCCTTCGGGGAGGCAGGCACAAGCTCTGTCTCCCCTTAGTTTTAGAGTAGATTAAAGGAGAAATATCATGGAATTTTTCGCAGGTTTTGGGGCAGAACAGCTATTGGTTATGCTAGTAGGAGCACTTATTTCTATTGTACAGGGATTCTTTCCAAGTATCTCTATTCTTGAGTGGCTAAAAGCAAAACTAAAAGTTGAAGATTCTGCAATGGAAATTATCGCAATTGCTTTCTTCATGCTGTTGGCAGCTATTGCATCATGGGTTAGTGGAGAACTAGGAGAAGTTCAGTTTTCACTACAATGGATGCTAGCTAACTTTGCAGTATTTAAATCACTTGCTAAAATGGCTTATGAAATGCTAAAAGAACGTAGCTAAGGAGTAGGTAATGGCTTGGACAATAGCCACTAAACAAGATGTTCTATCCTTATTTACAATAGATGTAGATTCATTAAAAGATGAGTGGAGTGTATTTGCAGAATCATTTCTTCTAAATTATTTGGGGAAAACTTCTGTATCTGACATAACTACCAAGAGTACTTTTGAGGAGAAAAAATCTGGTACAGGCGGAAAGGTGTTACTTTTACAATATCCAATTTCAGACCTTGTATCTATTTCAATAGATGAAGTTTCTCAGGATATAAATAATTATTCAGCAGTTGGGAGAGAACTTATTGCTAAAGAATCTACAACACTGCCTGATGAGTGGACATATTTTCCTGAGGGTAATAGAAACATTGTTGTTACGTATGACTCAAATATACCAGACCAAAAAATTTATACCTTTGCTGTAGTTATGATGATTATAGCACAAATTTTATATGAAGGAAGGAAAGGAGCAGACGCTGATTTAGAATGGGGAACAGTGGCACAAGGGTATGATGGTACTACTGGAAATCAAAGATTTGGATTAATAGGAAACTTAAATGCAATTCTTGATGAGCTTATTGGCAAAAAGGGTAGAGTGAAGATAAGATAATGGCAACATACTCAGAAATAGTTGAAACCATAAGAAACTTTTTAGTAGCTCAGGTTACTGTAATAACAGATGCAACAGCCACTATCTCAGACTTAGACTCTACCGTTACTGAATTATATAAAGATAAGGATACTGATGTTGGAGTAACTATAGATTTTCTTTATACAGAACCACATGCAACCGATAGTGGCAGAGCGATAAGAGACCGCTGGGATACTTATATTGGTGGTATTTTTGTTCAGCAATTTGTAGGAAGAGATGGAACAGAAACCAGCAAGAACGCACTGATTGATTTACTCTATCATGCTTTTGATGGGGGGTCAACAAAGGTTCTGGCAGGTACAGACAAGGTTAGTATTGTACGGGTTGAACGCCCAGACAAAATGGCTATTGGTGAACATGCTTTCTACATAATGCCTTTTACTTTAAAAGTTAATCATGGAGGGAAAGAGTAATGGAAAAGTATAAAATGGTGTGGGGAGATGTTCTTAGGATGTCTACACCTGATTGGAGAATACCACCAAATACATTTAAAGAGGTTGAGTTTTCTCCATTAAAAAAGAAGTATGAAGAAAAATCAAACAATCCTAAGATGCTTCGTGAGGCTCTTATCTGGGCATTTCGGACAGCAACTCACAAGTTTACTGTGAAAAAATGGATATTTGATGTTATTGGTGGAATTCCACAAGAGATGCAAGTATTCCCACAAAAGAGAACTCGTTATGCGATAGCGTTTATAAAGATTGAGGAGCAAGAAGAAATAATTAAAGAAACTGAAGAAGAAGAATCTTCTCCTGAAGAGGATGAAGAGGATATTAAAGAAAAGGAGTATAGCATATGGCAGCAATAATTGGAATTGATGCTGACATCCTATTTGTAAAAAATAGTACAATCAGTTCTCTAACAAAAGGTGGTATTGCCACTGCTTCTATTGGGTCAGGAGGAACAGGTTACTCATTGAATGATGTCCTTACCGTAACAGGTGGGGCATCTCAAGACGAAGCTGCTACTTTCTTGGTGACATCAGAAACAAGTGGTGTGGTAGATGGAATTACAAAAATTTATGAAGGTTCTGGTTATCAAACAACTGATACAGGTATGGCAACTACCGTACTACCAACAGGTGGAACAGGGTGTACCATTGACTGTGATACTATAAATCCGCTAGTGCGTCCTATTTGGAGTACCGATGATACTGAATGGACACTACTAGTTAATGATGGTACATATTCATGGAATCTATTTCCTGAGAGAAATGAGTTCTCAATTAACATTTCTGTTGATATTGCAGAACATAAAGTATTTGTGCAAAGTCCAAGTGATGCTTGGGTTGGAAAAGCAAGACTTTACATGGACTGGTCAGGAAGTATGTCAGGATATTTAGACACCAGCAATGATACTATTTTTGAGGGGATGAAAGAAGGTGAAGATTTATGGGTATTGTTTATTAATAGCAAGACCAATGACGCACCAAACGATGATGAACCCCCAGCACAATATTGGTTGGGTAAAATTATTTTAGGTTCAGTTGATATGTCAACACCTAATGAAGACTATGTAACATTGGATGTAGATTTCTCAGGTAATGGTGAACTGTATCGTTCAGAGATGCCTTACTAATGTAACAAAATAACCTTCTAAATGATTATAGTAAGTGAGAGAAGAAAAATTCTTGAGCACTGTGTTGAGCCGTAGTCATTCGGGAGGGGATAAATAAGCAAATTTAATAGATAGGAGTTAAAACATGGCAGCTATTATAGGAATTGATGCCGATATTCTGTTTGTGCCTGACGAAGATGCATCAGGGGAAACATGCGAATTACCTAAGTGGAACTCAACTACAGGAGCTTGGGATACAACTTATCCTTCTAACTACGATTGGGTTCAGTTCCCAGAAAGAAATGAATTTTCAATTAATATTTCTGTGGATATCGCTGAACACAAAGTGTTTGTAGAAAGCCCTGCGGACGCTTGGGTTGAAAAAGCTAGATTGTATATGGATTGGTCAGGTTCAATGTCTGGATATTTAGACACTAGCAATGACACAATCTTTACTACAATGAAAGATGGGCAAGATGTTTGGATTATCTTTATTAACAGTAAGACAAACGATGCCCCAACTGATGATGCAGAACCCGCACAATATTGGCTAGGAAAAGCAGTTCTTGGTTCTATTGACTCATCAACACCTAATGAGGATTATGTAACATTAGACGTTGATTTTGCTGGAAACGGAGAGTTGTATAGAAGTGAAAAACCTGGGGCTTCTTTCCCATAAATTAAGTAAGAAGTAAATTTAATACCCTACAATAGCTCTAGAATAGTTTAGAGTTGTTGTGGGGTGTTTTTATATATACATATAAGGAGATGAGAAGATGAACGATGAAATTAAAAATGTAGAAATTGAAGAAGAACCAATTATTGATGAAGAGGATTTATTAGAACTTCCTACTGAAGAACTTCATATTGAAGATTCAACAGAAGAAGAAGACGCTGTTCCAAAGACAGTAATGGTTGGTGTAAAAGAATATAATTTATATAAAACTGGTGCAGCTCAAGCTAGACAAGTTTCTAATTTGTTAAACTGGCTTGGTAAATATGGTGCGAAACTTGCTGATACTCTTTCTTCAACAACTATAAATGAAGATGGACAAGAACAGGTAGAAGTAAATATTAGTAATACTTGGGAATTTTTAGGCAATATTGGTGAGTTAGCTACAGAAGATGCCCTAATTGATTTATTCGTAGTTGCTACAGGGTGTTCTTTAAAGGAAGCTGAGGAGTATTTTAATATTTTAACTTTAGTTGATGCTGTTCAAGGATTATTATCACAAGACGTGTATCTAAAAGTGTTTAATCGTTTTTTCTAGAGCAATTCTGCTACAAACATTTTGGCTACTTGATGCACACACTAAGAAAGGCGTATCAGTGGTCAGATAAATATATTTTTGATGTAGTGGAAGACCGTGGAATCGACTGGATTACTGAGCAATATAGATATATAAAAGAAGATGAGCTTCAAAAATGGACTATTATGATGAACATAGTACCGTTTGCTAGAACACCGCTTACTAAAAAAGGCGGTAAAGCTATGGTTGAAGCTGAAAGAAACTTTGGGCAAGCTTTAATGAAAGCTATCACACCATGGAAAAATGCCCATGAAGAGCGCAAGAAGAGATTTGAAAGAAAGTATGGAGTAAAGCCTGGAGAAATTGCTATTGTTTATGGGGCAGGAGAATCTAATATAGCCAAGTCTTTGGCTAACAAAGATACTAAATTAATAAAAGGAAAATAATGGCAAGTAAAAGTAGAAACATTAATGTGAGACTTGTTTTAACTACTGCTGTTCGGGGAGAAGCTTTTGGTGATGTTGTCAAACAACTTAACCGAATGAAGCAAGGAATTGAACAGGGTGGTGATAAATCTGTATACACTAAGAAGAAACTTCAGGATATGCTTCAAACTCTTCAAAAGATTAAAACAGATTCAAGTCAATATAGTAAGTTAATGGCAAACCCAGAAGCAGAAAAAGCTATTGCAAGACTCAATAGTTTGTATAAAAGATTGCGTACAAATATTGAGGGAGCTGCTATGGGCAAAAGAGGAAGTGCATTTCAGATTCCACTAACTGAAGGACAAATTAATAAAACATTAAATGAGCTTCAGGGGTACATAGATGGAGCAAAAGAAGCTAGCAAAGCTTCTGATGTTCTTAGTGGAAAGATTCAGGATATGTTTCAGACCCTTGAAAAAGTTAAAACAAACACAAAACAATATAATAAACTAATGGCAAACCCAAAAGCCCAGAAAGCTATTGAAAGACTTAATGTTTTGTACAAAAAATTGCAAACAAATATTGAGGCAGTTTCTAAAGGTAAAAAGGGAAGTGCAAGGGAAATTCCACTTATCGAAGGGCAAATTAATAAAACAACAAATGAGCTTCAGGGGTACATAGGTGAAGCAGGGAAGGCTGGTTTAGCTTCTACTGCTCTTAGTGGAAAAGTTGAAGCTTTAGCAGGTCAAGGGCTTTCTAAATTAGGCTTGAGTTTTGGAGAAGTAGCAGGTGCAGCAGGGATGACAGCAACAGCCGCAACAGGAGTTGGTTTGGCTATTGTACTTGTAGCTGGGATGGTAGCGTTTGCTGTTAAGCGTATAAAAGTAGCAATTAAGCAAGTTAAAGATTTCAAAAAAAGTTTAATGAAGTTATGGAATGGGTTAAAGAATGCTGTGTCTGGATTCAGGTTACTGTCACAGGGTTTGTTGTCTGTTGCACGTTCTATGACTTTCTTTGTTTCTGCTCCTTTGATAGCATTTTTGAAAGAAGGTGGGGAAGCTGCACTAGGTTTAGAAAGTGCACTTATTCGTGTAGCTAAAGTTACTGGTAAGTTATTCGATAATATGGATGACTTAGGCAAGTATTCAGATAGACTACAAGAATTAGCAGCAGTATCAATATCAAGTGCAGAAGAATTAGCAGGGTTTTCAGAACAACTAGGTCAGATGGGTGTTGCTGATGCAGACGCAATGTATGAGCTAGTAGCTATCATGGATGTAGTTGCTAATGCAACTGATATGGCACAAGACACTATTGCTAGAGACCTTGGAGCTATTTCAAATGCTTTTGGCTACTCAATGGCTGATACAGCAGGAATTGAAAATGCAATTGCTTTTATTGATAGAACTGCTGAAGTTATCAACGCCTTGGAAAACGAAGCTGGTGTTACTGGTGGGGAAGTAGTTGAAATGCTCAAAGACGTTGGTTCGGTATTTGCGGGGCTAACTACAGATGCAAATGAATTGGGAAAAGCATTTGAAATGAATGTTGCCCAAATTGCAGGCTGGGTAACAATAGCTAAAGAAATGGGTATGACAGCGGATGAAGTTGGAACTGCTATGCGTAACCTTCCTAGCTATGTTCTTGATAATGCTGATGCTATTGATAAGTACAATATTTCTAATGAAATGTTTAGTAGTACTCAAGAATTTGTAAATAGTCTTCATAAAGATTTTTACAATACAATGGATGCACTGATTGGAACCCTAGCGGAGGAAGATGAAGCTCTCAAAGCTGTGGCTTTCTCAACTGATTTACTTGGTAGAAGAAGTGGTAGACTTATCCAAAATTTAATTAAAGCTAAAAAAGAAACTAAAACACTTGGTGATGCTTTTGTTAGGTATGACGACATTATGGCTGAAGCTTTAGATGCTTGGGAACACGGTGGCACATTAATGGATGAGTATACTAAAATGACAGAGAGTGTAAACGCTCAACTAAAATTATTAAAAAATAATTTCCAAAATCTTGGAGTAACTATAGGCAAAGATATATTACCTAAATTAAATGGTTTAGTTAAGATAGCTCAATCCGCAACTTTAGCAGTTTCTAATATGTATAAACTTTTAGGGGATGGTACTAAAAAGATTATTGGTAAAGTAATAGCTTTTGCAGCATTATATGGTCCTGTTTCTTGGTTTTTATCACAGACAGTATTTGGTATTTCAATGGTTATTAATGGTTTTATGAGAATGGCATCCATTGTTGGACCTCTGATTGGAATAATTAGTAAATTAGCCATGGGCGTGCTTACACTTAATCCAGTTTTAGTTATGATTGCAGGAACTTTGTATATGTTATTCAGTCAATATACTGGTGGTGTCAGAAATGTTGTTGATACAACTGCAAAAGTATTTTCAGATTTGATTAATAATACTGGTAAAAGTGCCAAGACTCTTATGGAAACATTTGCTGATGGAATTATTGCTGGTGGTAAATTAGTTATAGGGGCTATTAGTGCGGTAGCAAGCACTATAGCCAGTTTCCTAGAAGCACACTCACCACCAGAACAGGGTCCATTATCTAGTATTGATATGTGGGGTTCTGTTTTAATGAACACCTATTTAAAAGGTTTTGCTAAAGCAGACTTTGGAATTTTATCTGATGTTGCTGGGAAAATTGAAGGTATTTTAAGTTCAATTCATTTTACTCCAGCAGGAGATGATGATGATAAAGAAAGAAAGAAAATTGTTAAAGATTTAATTCATTTCAGGGAACAATTTACTAAATTATTAAAAGATTATAGGTCTGGTGTTAAAATATCAGAAAACTATATTGACAATCTAGTTGCTGGTTATGGTTCTAGTGCGGATGAAGTTAAAAAATTAATCACAGCTCACCTAAATTTAGAAAGAGTTCAACGTAGGCTAGCTGATATAGAAAAAGAGCGTTCAGAAATTGATAGAAAATATGAAGAACAAGTAGAGGTTATTCGTTTATCAGGAGCATCTGCTGAAGATATGGTTGAAAGCATTGCATCTGTTACTTATGAAAGAGACCAAAATTTGGGAGCTTTGTCTGAAGAAGAAAAACTTCTTAAGAGAAGAGAAGAAATGTTTGCAGCTCAATTAGATTTGCAACAAGACTTAATGGAAGCCCTTCAAGAACAGTCTGATTTATGGAAAGAGTTATTAACACTTACTACAGGAGGTGGTGGAAAACAAGACTCATCTATAGGAGGGGCTGGGATAATTAATACTACGGGAATAGACGAAATAAAAAGTAAAGCTAAAGAAGCTCAAACAAGATTTATTGATTTGTGGATTGCTGCTGAAAAATTTAGAGTAGTTTTAATGACTGTAGTAGAGTATGCTAAAGATTTATGGAATATTTTATTAGGGAAAGCTTTGCCAGAAGAATCTATCACAGAAAGAATATTAGGTAAATTTGATATGGATACCTATGGCAAAGAATTAATTAGTAAATGGCAAAATATTTTTGGAGAAATAAAAACTACTAGTGATTTGGAAGCATTCTTTTCAGAATATGGAGATAAGATACTAACTGGTTTAACAGAAATGATGCCAGCAGGGGAAGCTAAAACACTTATTAACAACTGGGTAAAAGAACTTATACCAGACGAAGGTTTAATTTCTGAAGAACTGTTAGGTGGAAAACTTATTAGTCCTGAATTTACAATTATGCCTGCGCTTTCTGATATTGAGCTTCCTGACACATCATATTTGCAAACATTCTTAACTCAATTTGAAGAAGATGTCCAACCAATAAGTGATTTGGCAGCAGGATTTGTAGATTCACCTATTATAGAAGGAATGAATACTTTCTTTGGTGCTATTTCGGATGGATTTAATGGAATTCCAGCAGAAGCTGGGCAAGAAAATAATAAATTATATCAAATTGGAGTAAGTATTGGAGAAGTAGCAAAAATAATTTTTGAGCACATGCCAGATTTAGCAGATGCTATTGGTAACCTTGCATTATCTTTAATGAACTTTTATACTTCTTTCTTAGGAATAGAAGATAATGGAAATGCTCTTGCTGCTCTTGATGATATATTAACAAAAATTGAAGATGTTATAACTGCAATATCACGTATGTTTGACGCATACGCAAATTTCTTTGATTATGTTAGAAATCCAACCCCTATTAATATGGAAGCTATTAAGGAAAATGTCCCTGAAGAATACCGTGGTATGTATTTCCGTATGGGCGGAAATCAAGCTATTTCTCATTATGGTTCTGCCCATCAAGGTGGTGGTTGGGTGTCTACTGGAATACCAACAAAAGTTGGTGAGGCTGGAGCAGAGCTATTCAGTCCACCTTATAGGGGTAAAATTACTTCTCACTCTCTAACTACAAAAATGATGCATGACTTGGAAGGAGTGAAAGCGGGGGGGATTAATATTAATATTGATAGCCCAATAATAAGAGATGAACAAGATATTGACCAACTTGTTGATATACTTATGTATAGAATAGCGCAGGAAATCTAATAATGGAAGGAGATATAGAATGAGTTTCATTTTAAAAATTTCAAATGGAAATACAGAAGTAGACATGCTTTCTGTAAATTATTCATTGGTTGAGGGGGGCTTAAGACTACCCTCTCCGAGATATAATAAAGTTTCCCATGCCCCGTTGATAGGAGTCCATGGTAATAAATATAATCAAATTGAATTTCAAAATAGAATGATTGATGTGCAGATTGATGTTCACGGGTCTGATTATCAAACTATAATGACAAATGTAAATACTTTATCAAAACTAATCAATGAAGCTAACTCAGGCGGTAATGTTGATTTGGTTATTCAAGTACAAGATAGTGATATAAGTTACTTGAAAATTTTAAGTGGTTCCTTATCACTACCTGACCAGATGTTTAGTTTAGAGGGAGTTCACTGGTATGATGGTGAGGTATATTCATTAAATAATATTAAGATGAAATTAGAAACTGCACCATTTTTTACAGATTATGCTTCTTATGAAAAAGAGGGGGATGTTGCAAGAGTAGTTGACACTACCATAGATAATGGGGACACTGTTTCAATAACAGATATAGCTGGGGATATCACAACAGAAACAATCCTGGAATTCATAGGGGCTTACTCTAACGGGATTCAGAAGATATATATAGGTACAGGTACACATTCTCTTGAAACAACTCTTACTAATGACATAGATAGTACACAAACAACAATTGAAGTTGATGAGGATTATACTGGTAGATTATTAGTTCCATTCTATATTGATATTGATGGTGAAGAAACAGGTGCAGAAGTAACTAGCATAGATGGGTCAACATGGACTATTGTAAGAGGCTCTGGTAACGTAGCACAAAGTGCAGGAGACCCAGTAGTTATACAAACTCTTTATGATTTAGACTTGGATGATGGTTTGTCTTATTGTAACACATCAAATATGCGTACTGGTGTTGTGGACTCAATGTCTATTAATACTAATGGTACTGATTACGTAGTAAATCAAATTATTACTTTAACTGGAGATGGGGACGGTAACTGTAAAGCTCGTATTCTTTCTGTAACTGATACTGGTGCTATATCTACGTGGGAAATTACAGATGGGGGCAGTGGATATACAGGCTCAGACACAAATGTTTCTATTGATGATGGCACCGCTACATTCGATATTGATGAAGTAACTAGTGTATCAGAATCTGTTATATCTTCCACATCTGATGACTTAGGAAGTAACTATATGGATATTGATGTTTCTGGGCAAGGAATACATGACCTAGTAGAGTGGACACTGGACAGACACTATGTAGCAACAATTAACCAAAGGGTTCGTTTTGTTGGGAAAGAAGCTCAATCTGCTAATGGCTGGAATACAAGTTTAAACTACAGAATTAAAGTAGGATATAGAACAGACAATGATAATAGCTTTATAGAATTAGATAAGACAGATTGGAAGACACCAAATATTAATACAAATGCGTTGTTTGATTTTGGTTCTGTAATGATACCTCCTTCTGGTTCTGTTGAGAGTGCTCCAGATTTAACTATCATATTACAAGTACAAATAAAACCAGATGATGTTTATGATAGTAACTTAGACATTATTGTGTATAATTTAAACATAGATTTTATAAAGATGATACCAGTAGGTAATGGATTTAGATACATAAATTGTGGTGTAATGCCCTTTTTTATCAATGATAAATTAGTAGACGATAGTAGAAAAATAGCTCCATATGTACAGGAATATTCTTCATCTTTCTTGGGTGAGGTTTCTGTTGATGGTATTATGCCTCCAACTAGGCTAGTGCCAACAAATTCTGGAAACTCTTTGCACTTTTTATTTGAAGACGGTGGTGGAACAGCTTCAATGAATATGACAATGGATGTAGAAGTAGGCATAATAGGAAACTATCTAGGTTTAGTTGATTAATATGATAATGATTAGTGAAGTGTGGGGGCATATATAATGTTCAGCGTGTGTATTTACGACAATTATGATGAGGATAATTTAATAGTAAATCATCTTAGAAATGATGTATCATTTCAAACAGATATAGAGGGGGGGTTTACGACAGCCAAGTTTACTATACCCTATAACAATAATATTTCAATAAATTACTGGATTGAAAAACATGTAGTCATATTTGATTTATATGGTGATAGAGTTTACGAAGGTTTTATATCTCAACCAATTATTTCTGGGGAAGATATACAAATAAAGGCAGATGGATATTACTTGAAAGGAGAAAAAATATCTGCGGGACCAATGTATTTTTCTGGACAACTTGAAGGTGCTCTCGTTAGTGTAGCTGTAGATACAGCAGGAACAGGGTATGAAGTGGATGATATACTAACTGCAACCACGGGGGGAAATGGTGGTTCAGTTAGGGTTGATAAAGTAAATGACCAAGGTGAAGTTGAGGAAATATTAATTAATACTTACGGGTATGGATATGCGGTGGGTACAAGTGCTGTTACGGGCGGAGCAGGCTCAGGTTTTGTGTTAGATATTACTTCTGTTGAGACAGGCTCTACTGCATATAATATTGCAAGATTTATGGCAGACCTTAATCCATATTGGCAAGATGATTATTCTAGAATAGAAAAACTAGATAGACTTCCAATTGGACCATTCACTTTTACAAGAAAGGATAAAATTAGTGGAGCTTTAAAAGAGTCAATGAAGTTTGGATATTTAGATACGGAAAACTATACAACAGACAAAAGAAGAGCTTTTTTCTATGTAATTTATGATAATAGAATATTGGAGTTAAAAAGAGTTCCAGATATAACAATAGATGAACCAGATTGGGAAATTTCAATACATAATATAGTTGGGAAACAACCAATGAAAATGAATATTAGTGCAAAGGATATAATAAACCAAGTGTGGGTTGAGTATAATGACCCAGACCTTTCTGGAAATACGTTTACTCTTGGTTCAAAAGACAGAGATAGTATTGAAAAATATGGACTAAGGCAAGGTGTTGTATCAATCGGGCAAGGAACATCTGATATAGCTGATATTGTGGAAGAACTTGTTATGGAACATAAAGTAAATCCAACATATTCTTCTACTTTGAGCATAGTAGGAAAAATATATACTAAGTTTGGCGTGCCTACTCCTGTGTGGAAAATTCGTGCAGGAGATTTAATACGCATAACAGATTTTGATATTGGTCTTGAAGGTATGAGTGGGGATAGACTAGCTTCTATTTCGTTTGTTGCTAAAACAAACTATAACCACAAAAGTAGAACAATGAATATTACTTTAGGTTCTGGGGAAAGATTAGATATTTTATTGAAGAGGCTTGGTGTG